>OCVV012839323.1_pt1 | contig 35358 bp, 58 predicted proteins | sample 1539721 | NCBI WGS metagenome assembly OCVV01 (sample SAMN02144230, study PRJEB22623) | gut metagenome | biome: sheep rumen | host: Ovis aries | place: New Zealand | reverse complement strand
GAATAGACGATGAGCTCACCCGCAAGCGGTACGAAACCGTTAGACCCGTCCCTAGGACCGGCTTTATTCCAATTAGCTTCGGTATCGCTTTTCAACCGAATTCTCGTCTTTATGGTATTATTTGCTGTTGCCATAAAAAGACCTCCTTGCTATCATTCCAAGCAAGTTAAATGACTGTGGTGCTATCACCGCAGTCTAATATTATATATGTATCTGTTGTTTGCTTTAATTCTTTAACATCTCCGCTAACAGCGATACGTGCCAGTTGAAGTTTTTTGGAGATTTGTTCTACCTCTTCTTTTTCTGTACCTGCAACTGGTGGAATTTGCGCGCCCTCAAGCACTTGTAAATCAAGAGCCGCTTTGTCGATTTTTATATGAACTTCTTTATTTTCATTGGGAATCTATTGTTTCTCATTAATAAAAATCTATTCTATTTTATTTTCATGCTCTGTATGCGGATCTGGAATAATTGTTATAGTTTTATTTTCATCAGGAATTAATTCTTCATTATTATAAACAATTTTTTCAATTTTATTGACCTATGCTTCTGCTTCAATCGCAGTTAATTTTTCGCGTGAAGTATTATCAAATTCATTTATTGCTAAATTAACTGTATTAGCAATATTTTCTACAGTGGTAGGACGAACTTCTTCTCCATTTAAAAGAATATGTTCAATTAAATTTCGCTAAGCATTTTCTTCAATTCCATCTAATTTATCAATTTGGTCTTGAGTTAATGTTAAAAATGATAAATTAATAGATTTTGGTAAATTATCAATCGTGGAAGGTATTATTTCTCTTTCATTAAGAAAAATATGTTCAATTGTGTTTTCTTGTGCATTTTCTTCCATAGCTGCTAGTTTCTATTTATCTTCAGTTGTATAGTCATTAGTGCTTAGTCCCTTACCTTCCTATACGCTAACCTTTTTTTCTAATATTTCTTCTAAGTTAGCAATTTTAGTAATTGCAATATTAGCATCTTCTGCTATATCGGTATTTGTAATACTGCCTTTAACTACATAGCTACCTTCATCGCCCAATAAACGCCATACAGAACCTGTCCATACAAATTCTTTAGCATCAAATAAAATAACATCGCCTGGGGCAGCCATTCGAAAATTATATCCTGAAATTTGCGGATTTACACGGCTATTTTCAGTAATTGTAACATTTGCTTCTCCGATAAAATGCATTGCACCGGTTAAGCCAGCAGTTTGCTAAGAAATATAAGAAATAACTGCACCTGTAGTAGGAATATTATTTATTTCTTCTGTATTAATAGTTGAAGTAAGGCCAGTTTTCTATAAATGTCCTGATGAGCTACCAACTAAAATTTCATTAGCATTAACGTTACTAAAACCAGTACCGCCCTATTCTGTAGGTAAAATTCCGGTTGTGATATCACTTGCATCTATCGTGCTACGCTATACAGTAATTTTCCCATTTTCCTATGAAACCTAAGTAACAAACTAATGTTCTATTGCAGTATCAGGTACATCGAGTCGACTTACTGCCGTACCAACTGCATCGGATACATATCCAATTATTGGAGTTTCAATATTACCAATATTAGTATATGCACCATTCGCCCAATTTTCTATATAATTTAATCTATTTAATATTTCGCTAAAATCAATTTCACTTGTAGTATTTACCCAATTAGTATTAGCTTCATCGTACTACTATAATATATATTTATTAGTATTATTATCATATATTATTCGATAAGCACTGCTAGCATTGCCTCCACCACTACCGCCACTATACTACTATATATAAGAAGCTAAATTAATAATTTCTTCTGCTTCATATGTCGGTTTAGTAGGGGATTTTGCCCAATTATATACATCTGCTGCAATAGCTTGCACCCAAGGAAGCTGATAAAACTGTGATTCGCCGTCGCCAATTTTTATTCCAATCGCTGGCGGCGTATTTTCAGGAGTCGCATTTGATAAATTATTTATCGTATTATTGCGTGGAAAAGCGCAAATGGCGGCTTCACCTTGCATCAAAATAATTTCACTATTCATCCACTAGCTATATGTCCCATACCGTAGCTAAATCTTCGTTTCCAAGACATTCTCCGCCATTGCCCTTCACCTCCTTAAGCTGTACCTCCGTATATTACCAACGTATCTCCCGTTGGCACATACAATTTTGTAGTTGAAACTTTATTCAATGTCATAAATCCATCTGGCTATACTGAAATATAATCATTATCGGTAGATGATTTAACGCCGCCCAATCGCGCGTTCGTTGCTACCTCTAATATAAAGGCGCCACCAGTGCCATCACCGGTACTACCAACCATATCCCATTTGCCATTTATTACCATATACTCTTCATAATGAGAGCCATCGGTTGAAAGCATCATGTAAAGAGTATTTGGGTCGGCATCTGCCGCATCAGGCAAAGTAGAAACAACCTCACGATGTAAATGGCCTGCGGCCGCAATAGCATCATCAACATACTTTTTATTAGGCACATCGGTGTCATTAACTGGCTCCTTGGTTATTATTAACTAAGTAATTGCCTGGCCCGCTGCGGCCTCTAGTGTATGAATTTTATTCATAAATTCATCACTAAAAGTATATTGTTTTGTATCGGCATCATACTTAAAGTATGATGCATCAAATTTATTTAAATAGGGGAGGTGGGCCCAATCGCGCACCCCGTCACCTATTTTAAGCAATAAATGGTTAGCATCATTCTACTTTGTTTCTAAGCCAAATTCACCCTCGGCTAAGACAGGATTTCTATCTAACCAGTTAGTGTCGGTATCATGCCTAATCTATAGAGTTACTTTTACTGAATTAGTCGCCATTAAGCCTCACCTCCATTCAAAATCGTCTCAGTAATCAACATAGCGTTGACTGGAATGTATTCTCCATCCCAATAATATAAGATTTTTTTGTCAAGGTCAAAATATAACATATCTTGCGCGCCAATTTGAGGAAATTTTTCATATGTGTCAAATACAATTTCTTGTTTATTATTTTCAAGATATGAACCAAAGTATTTGTAAAATTCTTCGCGGTCGCCTTTGTAGCCACTTTTTCGCGCGAAAGAAAAGAGCCAATCGCCCATCATTGCCAAATACTCCATTTCCCAAGGATAAATAGCGCTTATTACATCTGGATTAATAAATGGCGGTGGATCCATTTCTCCACTTGTATTATCATCGCCCCAAGAATACACCATAGCTAATCCTCCGGCGCGAGGACGCTTTGGCACGAAAGTACCTTCGTATTCTAATAGGAGGTCTCTCGTTCTATGTCTAGTATCTATATATCTCATGGCGCTAGACTAATTTCGCATATCGGGAGACGGAATGCGGAATAGTAAGAATTGATAACTGTGCCGCTAACAATGTTCCCTTCTTCATCGCGGCTAGGCTCATGATAAATCCTTACATCCCATTCATACCTATCACTTGGCTCAATCGCGGCGGTATCGTCGTGATTGAAGATGAAGGTAATGCTTTCCGATATGACATTCGTTTCCTTTCGTAGTAGTACTTCCCGCTTAAGTGGATCGTAAATAGAGAAAACCGCGACATCCCCTCTTTCTGACCCCGGAAGTAAGGGTAGCGTGAAAGTACCCGTATCGCCGCGTGGTATAATAAGGCGCCGCTAGATTACTCTAATCATATTATACCTTATTCATCATAATGATAATAGCGAGGATTATGTTTTCCATATTCATAATCTTCGTCATCATCATAATTATAGTTTGCATAATTACCAGCACCACGGCGACGATACTGATAATCACTATTATTTAATTCGCGGATTTTTTTAGCATATTTGGACTTTAATTTATCTTGCTGCTGGAGAATGTAGTTCATATCATAGCCACTATTTTCAAGCGCCATAACCTTTTCTTCAGCATGCTCAATTTCTTTTTCAACATGGTCAATTAGATAATCAAGTTTGCGCGCGGCTTCGCGTTCATTGGCTTGCTCTAGCCGCTGAGCCATGTCTAATAAATATTGTTTAGTATCTTTCTCATAGTCAATCCATTTCTTGAAGCCATCATGTACTGCGGTGCGCTTAGTATTGGCATCAACTTCATAACGAGTATGAGAATACCAGTTCTGAGGAATTACATTGGTATAGTTCATATTGTTATAGGAAAAATTGCTATTATTATTGTTATTATTATTAGACATATTCTTTTGATTATTGTTATTATTATTCATGTTGTTATTCATACCAGTAGTAAAAGCCATCATATTAGGAGATACTAACTGGTTATATTCGCGCATATACATATCCTTCGCCTTGCGGTAGGTTAGTAATTCACAAAGCATTTGATACTCATGGCATTTTTGATAGCCGGGTAAATTAAGAAATCCATAATAGTCTGCTAACTGTTCGTGCATCTCTACGCCTTGTTTCATTCTATTAATTAGCTCGGAGTAGAGTTGCTGTACTTCTTGATTTGCTTGTGCCATAGTACATTCCCTCCTTAGCAAAGCTTAGAAACTATTACATTATAATGAGCGTCCGTTGCGCCAACTTCGCTTGGATTAACAATGGTAACGGCGGTTGGAGCAGAGACGCAATTACAAGGACAGTCATTTTGCGCTACTGTTACCAAGCATTTGGTAGAAACGGAACCATATTCGCCTACTGCGGCGGTATCTTCATTAATAGCGTCAAGGCGAGGAACGCCATTGACGGCAATTTGAACGCCAAAGGTTCCTGCGGCATCAGGGATGCCATAAGCATCTACTTGGACTAGATATACGCCGCGTTTCATTAAATCAACTGTTGCGGGCGCAGTATGAGTAGCGGAATTACCCTTAAAATAACTTACATTATTAAGTGGAATAGTTGCGCCAGCGGCAACTGTAAGACCATCGCTATATAATTGTATCATTATTATTCCTCCCGTAAATAAAAAAATTGGGCACTCATAACATGAGTGCCCGCCCTAAACTATTTAAAAAACAGATACACTCAATGTACTCATGCGTTTTTTACATATTCATGCAGTTGCAGTTACCGTTACAAAAAGGACTATTACCTGCATTATAGGTCCAACCATTCGGATAACGAACAACTCCATTTAGAGCGTTCTGTAGCTGTAGTTGGTTGATTTGGTTCTGCATATCAGCCATACGATTGCCAGTGATAGCATCAATAATCTTCTGTACGCCAGCATTGGTGGTCTGGTTAATAGAAGCGGTATTCATTGCGTTCTCATAACGAGCCTGCGCGATACCAGCATTTACGCCATTGAAGCCATCCATTAGTGCCATCTTTGTTGAGCAGCAGCAATCATTCTGATTGGCTAGAAGTGTCATTTGATTAGTGCGCACATCGCCAATTTGAGCTGTGAGAGCGGCTTGGATATCTTTCTCAACATTGATATTGTCATACTTAGCCTGATTGGTAGCTGCTACAGCCTGAGCTGCGCCAGAGGTAATGGCTGCCATCAAATCACGGTTCTGAGACTGGAGGTCATTGAAGTTAAAGCCGTTCTGAACGAAGTCTTGGGTAGCATACTGTGGTTGATAGCCTCCGCGATTGCCGCCAAAGCCGCCGCCCCAGCCGCCATTAAACATAGCAATGATTGCGAAAAGCCAGATTAGACCGCCCCAACCATTTCCATCGCCAAATCCGCCATTATTATTGCCGCTAAGTAGAGCAACATCAGAAGCAGTTAATCCATTTTCACCCATACTAATCAACCTCTTTATATTTTATTATTTAGGGAAGCGACAAGACTTCTCTTATCAATGGAAATGTAAGAGTATTAAAAAATAATTTAGGTAGTTGTTCTCACAAGTGTAAAAAAAATAAGTGCGAATTTTCATTCGCACTTTAGAATTAGAAGGTGATTGTTAGGTTAATATCAATATGATTATCGGCGAGATATTCATTGATAGAGGTTACCTTTGCGGAAATGTTTTGTAGGTTGTAGATTACTTCGTCTTCATGTAGAATTTGAAGAGAAGTGATGGGGTTGAGTCCAAGTTCCTGTAGCCCAGTAACATTATCAGTTAGAACCTGGCAATTACAAGAACCAGTCATACCATTTTCATCAAAATTGGTATACTTGTTAAAGGAAATAACTTGGCACTGTAAATCGTTAAATTTAATGTAATTCATAATATTAGCCTCCTAATTGACGAATAAGATCGTTTAAATCAATGCCGCGTTCCCGCGCCATTTGTTCTGCTATGGTTTGTAAATTACCTTGCTATACGGCTTTAAGCAAAGCTGGATTTTGCCCCAAATAACGCATGATATAGTCCTATGGATTGGGGCTTTGCCGCATAGCCTCCATCATGCCGCGTACCTGCTGAATTGAATTACTCAGCTGTGGCGGCACCTGCGGTGTTCCGTTTCGCATTTGACTTATTAGATTTGGCATTTATCCATTCCTCCACTGCGGCAAGACGAGCCGCTAAATCATTAGTATCTACTGGGGCAGGTTCTTGATGTAATTTAATATCAAATCCCTACACCAAATGATTACCCATGTTATCAGTTCTAATCCACCAAATCACATCTTGGTCGGCATCTGGCAAGTAAATTTCACTATTTGGCGCCATTGGGAACTGCATGGCGGCATCATGACCGTGAATTGGCGGCGCACTATAAACAGGAAGACGCTATTGCTGTTGCGGCATTTGCCAAGACTAGTTTATATATGGAGAGAAATTTGCTCCTCCCATTTGATACTGCGGTTGCTAATTCCACATATTTTGATTTAATAAGTTGCTCATTTATTAGTCCTCCAAAGTATCTAAAATTTGTAGAACTTCTTTCAATTTAGTCTTTAACGAAGCAAGTTTGGTATTGCCCTGAATTAAGAATTTAGACATCATATAGCCGGTTTCGCTATGATATTCTATTTGGCTCCATTTTCCGTTATCATTAAGGACTGTAACTTTCTCGCCCTGTGGAATTTCGGCAATAATTGGACTAGTTGTACTCGGGGTCATACGAAACCGAACCGGTAAGTTGTTGTCAGCATATACTGTTGCTTTCATTCTTTAACCTCAATTTTAAGTTCTTTTACCTGCGCTTCAATTGCGGCATCAATAGCTGCTTCGTCAAAGGTTAGATTGAATTTTGATAAGAGTTTCTTGGCATACTCAAGCGCGAATGCCTTTTTGTCCTTACCCATTTTCGGGCCAAGGATTTGTTCTGCGGCGTAGACTGCGATGTTAACTACCTGTTTTAAAGTTGCTATCTAATCCACGCTCATTTTAGTACGAAGGAAAGGAATAGCAAATCGCGCGATTACGCCAAAGATAATTAAAATTACACCTATAATAATATAAGTAATGTCTGTCATAATTATAACCTCTTTTTAAGTTATTAAACAATACGGTATAGGTTTATATAAAAACCTGCTTCTTGCCTCAGACATTTTTATATAAACACTATATCGTATTGATTATAGATAAAGAAGCTCCGCTGGGATATGAACAAGATAAAATAACTTATTGGTGTGGTTATCCGTGAGCTTCTTTACTACGAATTAGTTATCCTCAGGCTCAATAGCAACTGGATGCTCGTAGCATTGGCTCATAATCATTCTGCCATCAGATAGGAGCAGAGTTGCTGAATGCTGAGGAAGCTTGGAAACTGCGGCAGCGGCGAGTACTTCATGGTACTTGGCTTCTGCCTTGAGACGAGCCCATTCAGGGTCATCGTCGTATGCGAAATGGACAATATGACCGTATTCGCCGTTATCGTATTTCTGTATTTCAAAAATATAATATTGGGTAAATTGTTCCATAGTAGTCACTCCTTAATTAATATTACACAGGTTCTATAAAAGTGGGATAAGCACCTTCAGAAGTGCTAGTATATGTTTCACTATCATCATTAAATAACCTAAAAGTAAAGTATATTGTAGATCCGTCTTCCACCCCAGTTAACTGACCTTTAATTATGTTATTTTTTTTGATTAAAATATATTTTCCGTCATAATATGCGTCTAATATTGCTTCTGCTTTATGACTTGTAATCGATGTACCATTAGATGAGACAACAAATGTGTCACTTGCCCCGATCATCGCAATCAACTGCTTTAATTGCGCTGCTGTTACAGTTGTTTGATTAGTTGTACCAAGACCAAGTGTTAAGCTACCTGCGAGCTGCTCATTGCCGGACCAGTCAAGGGTGCGACCATTTTTACGAGAGCTTTCTGTTGTACCGATGCCAACAATTTCGGCATAAGTATTGGTGAGGTCTTCGACGTTGTATTGGCCGGAGGCATGTTGATATCGACCAGAGGCTATTGAAAAATTTCCTTCTGCATGTGCAGCTTCCCCTTTTGCAATAGTAGACCGACCTTCTGCGTGAGAATACGTGCCATTTGCATTTGTCCCTAAACCTTCTGCATGTGATCCTTGAGCGCTTGCTTTTGTGGTATAGCCTTCTGCATGGGAGCTGTCTGCACTAGAGACTGTGCCATAACCCTCTGCATGACTAGTGGCACCTTTTGCAACAGTACTGGCCCCTTCTGAATGAGCGGCTTCACCAACAGTATGCGTACCCCTTCCTTCGGCGTGAGAATATACACCGTAAGCAAGAGTATTGTTAAATACCTTACAATTTGCGCTATCTAAAGTTCCCAAGGAAGTTGAAACAGTAATAGTTCTATTAGTAACATCAATTGCCGTTATTACTGCTTGAACACTATCATCATTTTCTAATGCAATTTTATGTCCAACAAGGTAGTAATCTAGAAAATTGGAACTACTACTGGCGGTGTAAGTGGTTCCACTTCCAGTGAATACATATGGGCTTGAGCCCACTGGATAACCACCTTCTGCATGTGTGTATTGACCGTAAGCTATCGCATACAGGCCTTCAGCGTGGGCATAATTACCACGTGCGTCACTATTGGAACCTTCTGCATGAGAATAATAACCATAAGTTTGTGTTTCGTATCCTTCAGCATGAGAAGCACTACCATAAGTTTGTGTTTCGTATCCTTCAGCATGAGAACTAGATCCTTTAGTTTTTGTCTGGACTCCTTCTGCATGTGAGTTTTGTTCAAACGCTATAGTACGATAACCTTCTGCATGAGAATAATATGCAAGAGTAGTACAATATGTTCCTTCTGCATGAGAAGCGTTACCATATGCAGAAGTATAGTTGCCCTCTGCATGTGCATATTTGCCACAAGCATTAGTTGATGTCCATATTGTGCAAGATGCAGAATTTAACTCACCTAATGTTGAGCTGACATATACAATATTATTATCTAGATTAATAGAGCTTATAGTAGTAGAAATATTATTGTATTCGATTATTTGACCGACTATCCAGGCATCTAGTGTTGAATTAGCTGTATATGTTGTATCAGAACCAGTTAAATTAATTTGTTTTTGCTCATACTTTTGAGATCCACCTTCTGCGTGAGAATAATGACCAATAGTAGATGTATAAGAACCTTCTGCATGTGAGCACATTCCTACAGTTCGAGTTATATATCCTTCTGCATGAGAATAATTTCCTTGTGTAATGGTTTGTTGTCCTTCAGAATGAGAAGAAGTACCATGTGTATTCACACCGGCTCCTTCAGTATGCGAGTAACCTCCATAAGCGCACCCAGCATTGCAAGTTGCTGTTTTAGCTGATAAATCTCCAATTGTTTTATCAACTGTAATAGTTTTGTTAGTATAGTTAATTGCAGTAATTCTAGCTTGCTTATTAGCATAAGTAATCAATGAATGCAAATAATAAGGTTTAATAGTATTAGATGTACTTAAAGTATATGTTGTATCAGAACCAGTTAAAGTAACACTTTCTGTGAAGTTGGTGCCTTCTGCATGAGAACTAGTGCCAAAGGCTTCTATGCTATCTCCTTCTACATGAGAACCTGTTCCAGAAGCAATTGTATTATTACCTTCTGAATGAGAACCTATACCCTTTGCAACAGTATTACAACCTTCAGCATGAGCGTAATTACCAATCGCTGTATTGCCTCGTATTATTACATTAGCAGATGTTAAAGATCCAATAGATGGTGTCGTTGTTATTGTATTGCCATCAATAGCCGATATATAACCTACGCCACTTGTTGACCAAATTGGACTATATAAATATTTCATATCGACTGTAGATGCAGCTGTATATGTACCATTAGAACCACTAAATTTTATGTTGACACCGGTTGTTCCACCTTCAACATGTGTAGCCATACCATACGCATACGAAGCTACACCTTCAGCGTGAGAGCTTTCTCCTCTAGCTATTGCGTAGTCACTTCCTTCGGCAATAGCCTGTTTTCCAACTGCTGAACGATATGTAGTAGTTGATCCAAGCACCGCCGACGCCGTCCCCGTTCCCGCAACATACGGCGTACTTACATTTATCGTATTCCAAGTGCCATCTCCTCGCAAATACTTTGTCGAATCATTCGGCACATCCGGGTATCTATTATCTGTTAAATAATGTAATGTTGTATTACTGCCATCCTATATGGCAATATGATCATATCTACTTCCTGTGGTTGTAGCCATAGGTTAACCACCACCTATTCTAAAAATTTTCATAATATTTCCATCCTTATATTTTAATTATACCATACTTGTAAATGGTTTGTCAAATGTTTAAGTCTTGCCCTAAACATAATTTGTACTTGAATTAAATACACTAGTTAAATCCATCTATTTGACCCAACTACCATTTACTTTCTTATATACATTAGTATACGCCTACCAACTATTTCCCATCTTTATATAAATCTGCGCCGCGCTTGTACTAATAGTAACCGCAATAGTATGCGCCGCAGTAATATTTGTCAATGTGTATGTATAATTAACAATTTGATTTCCCGATTTATCCTAGCCCTATATTCGCTACAATGTTGAAGTTTTATCTATATTATTATCCTTCAACGTAACAGTCGCGGCAGTACTATTTGGAATTATAGTAATACTATAATTATCTCCCTCTAACTTAACAACCTAGCCATCAGGGAAAATCTTACCACTATTAGTAGAAGAAGTAATGAAGTAATAGCTAACATCACCAAATATAAAAATTAAGCTGTGTTTCTAATTTACATTTGACAATGTATAAGTGTAGTCTCCGCCCGCGGAGGTCGCTTGAATTGAGGCAACTTTCCACTATAAATTATCGTTATTAGCGTTAGAAGCATCATCTTTACCATATTTGATATCAATAAAATGCTATCCCATTGGTACGGTATAACTAATAGTTTGCGTACTACTACTATTTGAAGCCATTGCTAACTCATAATTGTTTGTACTATCCGATGGAGATGAACCATTAGAACCTGCGGTTAAACCATCTGTCGCAACCGATACATCTAATTTGCCAAACAAACCATAGTCATAGTTTGCTTCAGCATAGTTAATGTACTGAATGGTAACTATACAGTCACTTTCTAAGTCTAAGTTAAGACGTGCAACAGAAGCAGACTTGTTTACACCATTGTTAGTAGATACATAATAACCAGTAGATGAGTTTAAATTAAAGCCATAGCTGGCGCCACTTACTTGCGTGGTAACCGTATAAGTATTATTTGGTACGCCGCCAACTAACTAACTTGTAATATCAACGCCATTATCTAATGCCAATGTAAGCTACGGGTCAGTTGGACTAATAGTTACGACTTGCGTAGTCCCTTCCTAAACACGCGTTGTCCCATTATATGGGTCAGTAGTTGCGTTAATACTAGAGATAGTAATTGGATAATAATTATACTGGGGGTCCTCTGTGGGAGGCACATATGGTCCTGATTGTTCTACCACAATTGAGTGGTCTAAATCAATATTATTAAGAGTGTAGGTCCAATAGTAAGGATTGCCGCTCGATGGTACATCATATGCTACCGTCCAAGTAATACCAGTGGTAAGACCACCATAGTAGCCAATAGTAAATCCAACGCGAGGATCCTCTTTTAATTCCGCTACCGTCCAAGTGCCAGGACTAATTGTTCGTGTCTAACTAGAAGTAGAAGTATAAGATATCGCTGTGCCTTTTGCGGTTGTCCCGTTATAAACATTTAGTTCGGCTACTTCATTGCTATTAGAACTATTCTCTAAATGACCATGCGCCTATACCGTCATTGAAGTAATAGTAGCATTGTCTGGAAGGTCGCTAAAATCAAAGTGATAGTAGATAGTAGCGGTACTGCCGCTAGAGCTACAATAGTCATTACCACTTTGCGATGAAGGATTATCTACTGTATGCCCTACCGTATCCCGATAACGAGTGCCACTAACAGAGCCTGATACTGTATAGGACGCTGGCGCCTAAGATAATGTGCCACCTGTTGGCGTAGTGTGCTATACCAAATTTTCAGTTACATCAATTTCGTTATCTTTGACTACTATGTCATCTAAGGAAGAAGCATATATAGTAACAGTTGCGCTATTTCCTTCCATAATGTTTTGCGCCAATGGTTCTACTGTCGCTCCATCCGTTTCTGAAACGGCAGTAACGGTATATTCCATACCCTCTATAGCATAAGTTATACTTAATGTTGCGCCATAGAAATAAAGATAGGCGGCACGAGTTGTGTTACTTGTACCACGAGTGCCAGTATATCGTACTTGTATATTGTTAATTTCTGACCTAGTCCAAGTACCTGGTGTTAGAGTATAAGCAGTTGCAGTAGTAGTTCGCGCGCTAGTAGAACTACCTTTTGCGGTTGAACCGCTATACAATTGGACTACTGCGGTAGAAATATATGAAGTAGAACTTACGCGCACCTTAGCCTAACAAGCAACTGATGAAATAGTTGCTTCTGCGGGAATATCTGACACATCAAATGTGTAAGAAATATGAGTTTCTGCGCGAGAGCCTGTATTACAAGTAATATAGGCATAATTATTAGAATCTGCCCCATCGTAACCGTTTGATATTGGATAACTACTACTAATAGAAGAGTAGGAGGAGTTGGCGCTACTATATCCATTTGGATATAATGTTATTGTATCTGAAACATTAATTTGCTAAGCCATTTATTCTCCTCCTTTATTATGATTGTAAATATATATCGCCATCTGCTCCAAGACTTGAGGCGGGCGCAGATGAACCTGTATAGTATGTTTGGAATGTTAAGGTGCCAGTGATTTTAGACCCATTAACATATGCGGTTTTGCCGCTAGCAATATTAGCCGCAGTAGCATTAGCATCACTAGTGTATGTGCCAGTTACGCCAAATATCTATACGCCCTTCTTAATATTGGCTGCTGTTAAATCGGCATCGCCAGAAATGGTCTATGTTCCTGTTATATAGGTTCCGGCCGCAATAGTCTGATTACTAGTACCTGGCGTAATAGTCGCTGCTGCCTTTGTAGTAACGGAAGCGGTAAGAGAAACAGAACTATTCCCTGCGGTACCTGCGCTAACATATCCTGCAGTAGTAACTCTTGGAGTAACAGAAATTGTCTTCGTCAATGTAATAGTATTCGTGCCGGTAGATACTGTTGCGCTTGTCCCAGAAATGGAGGTTGGCGATGTTGTAGTACCAGATGGCATCGCATTGATTTGGACTGAACTTAAACCATCATAGCCACTATCAGGTGTTATTGTCTACGATGAAGTTGAAGGCGTGATTCCTGTTTTTGCCTATAGTGAAGGACTAGAACCGCTGCCGCTATATGAGCCACTTACTCCAAAAATCGTGACACCCGATTTTATATTCCCTGCTACAAGATTGCTATCACCTTTAATAGTCTGCGCGCCAGTTAAATAAGTTCCTGCGGCAATACTCTAATTAGAAGTAGTAGGCGTAATAGTTGCGGCCGCTTTAGTTGTAATTGAAGCAGTTAAAGACACAGAGCTATTTGTAGCTGTTCCCGCGCTAATATAACCTGCTGTAGATACATTAGGCGTTACTGAAATAGTTTTGGTTAATGTTAAAGTATTGGTGCCAGTTGATACAGTCGCACTGCTTCCTGATATAGATGTCGGCGCGGAAACTGCTCCACTTGGCATAGCGTTAATTTGTACCGAACTTAAACCGCCATATCCACTATCAGGACGAATAGTCTATGAAGTCGTAAGGGGCGTAATTCCAGTTTTACTTTGAAGCACAACTCCTGAACTAGAACCGGTTGGCTATATTGTCATATAGGTGCCGTTATCAACAACATCTGTAGTTTCTGGCAAGTTAGCGGTAGGGTCAGACCAAGTACCATCGCTTCTTAAAAATGTTGCCGTATCATTTGTCAATGCTGGAATTCGACTATCTTTTATATTATAGGTTGTACCGCTATTCAACCTAATTTTCTTAACATCTACACTTGCCATTTAATCACTCCTTATGATGGAATAATAACGAGCAAATGATCATTATTATCAATAAATTGTACTCCTTGCGGAAAAGAAGGGGCGGCCCATGTGCCGTCCCCTCTTAAATAGGTGGTAGTTGTAGAGCTTGGAAAAGCGGGTAGGCGATAGTCTCTCATATTATATACATTACTACCAAATTGAATACTAGAAATATCAGCCATATTACCCCTCCTTTAATTAAGAAACAGAAACAGTTCCCTGAGTACCACTAAATGTAGGCTGAGATACTGTTCCTTCTGGAGTGTAATTGCCAGTAGAAGTGAAAGAGGTGCCGCTAAATGTTGCTTTGAGTTCGGTTCCATCACCTGTAAAGGTTGGCTGAGATACAGTACCAGTAGGCGTACCACTAACACTAACATTGCCTTCTGTACCAGTAAATGACAATTTTACTTTAGTACCAGTAAAAGAAGGAGCAGAAGCGCTATACGAGGCATCGCCTGTCTTTACAGTAGTGTCTGCACCCTTTGTAGGTAATGTGCCTTGGCTAAAGTTAAATACTAATGTCTCATCTTCTACTGTTGTACTTAGTGTAGGTAGCGTTCCCACATTTGTAATTGAATTAACAGTAGTAGTCGCGCCGGCGGTAGCAACACTAATAGTAGGAGCACCAACGGTACCTGCGGGAGTGTAATTGCCGCTAGTATTATTTGCGGCAGAAATAGTTCCTGCTGGAGTAAATTTACCGCTAGAGGTAGTAGCAGTGCCACTAAAAGTAGGCTTGCTAACAGTTCCGGAAGGAGTGTAGTTAGCAGTACCAGTGCCAGTAGAGATAGTCACAGAGCCAGTAGGTTTGCCGCTAACACTAACTGATTTTTGTGTTCCAGTAAATGTTGGCTGTGAAACAGTGCCAGCAGGAGTAAAACTGCCGCTAGCGCTATCCTTCGTAGCCAATGCGCCTAATCCGGTCATATCACCGAATTCATGCCACTTAGTGCCATCAAATATAAATTCTTTCTTATTATAAAAAACAGCGTCATTAGCTTTAGGGGTATAATCTGCATTGTTAATTTTAATAGGCGTAGTAGTCGCCTGGTCAGTCAAAGCTGTAGTAGTTGTACCCTTAATAAGAATGGCGCCAGCCATAGTAGCACGAGCGACTGTGTCTTTTATGTCATACACAGTACCATTTGTCGTTTTAATTTTACTAATTTCAGGCATAAAGTTCACATCCTTAATTCTAATTTAATACGAGGATGTCATCCTCAATTTCATAATTTAATTTCTAATTCCAAAATTGCTTTTCTGCGGGAGTAACATGTATTGAAGAGTCGGACATATGCGCGTTTAGTTGCGTTAAAATGGAATTACATACTGCATCTCTTACAAATGGTAAATCAATACAATATGCGTTGCCATCTCCTATCTTAATATCTGGGACTACTACTGGTTCCCCAGATACATCATCAATCATTGTATTATGGTCTAGATAGATAACAATTGCGCCGCGTTCTGGAATGAAATTAATATCATTATTTAATTCTGCCGTTGTCTTACAATAAATATTAATCCCATCTAACTTCGCTTTATCTACCGCCGCCATAAGCCCATTAGTAGTAGTCGTGACCAATCCCAATGTCCCCACATTTCTGGCTCCATTGGCGCCGTAGAATACCTAACCTTCTACGACGCCATTAGGAGTGGCGGTTGTGTCTGTAATATCCATTAACACATCATTGCCATAAACAATCTTGTTCTTATATAAATTTGCCATTGGCCATCACCCCTTACGCGGCGACAGTGCCAATTGTTACAGTTACTCCACCGTATTCATTATCAGTCTCAGAATAGGCAATTGCGGCAACATTAACTTGCGTAATGCTATTGAAATCACCTAAGTCTGAAGGCACTATTGTCTGTGCTGTTGTATAAGGCGTAACAGTTAATGAAGTTGCCTTAACACCTTCAGAGCCACTCATAGTACCAGTTACACCTAAAATCGTTACACCTTCGCGAATGTTGCTAGGAAGCAACTTAGCCTGCTCTGTGCTAGCAATGCTTACCCTACCAGAGCCATCATGATAACCTTGTGGAATTGTGTAAATTCCATCTAGGGCTGTAATGCTTCCATCAACAGCGCCACGATTAGGCATACTACCAACGATTTTTGCGCCATTCACATAGGCGGTTTTCGTTGCTAGAATTTCCGCGGCGACCGCAGTGGCATCGGATGTTTTCGCGTCATATTCGCAAGTACCAGTGGTTGCTTCGCCGGAAGGCAAATGGAACTTAATACCACTAAGTACTGATGCTCTAGTAACATCATCCACTGTTAAGTCAATTAAGGTTTGGCCGCCATATATAACTTTATTTATATACTGATTAGTCGCCATAATTGTTCAACTCCTTATCCTATAATTGCCGTATATCCACCGGCACCATTTGAAGTAGTGGCATATGGTATTTTTTCTACCACTACATTCTATTCCATTACCTTGTCATTAGTACGAAGAAGCTAATCTACGAACGCAAGCGGCGTTACTGAATAATTTCCAGAATAAAATTCATATGTTTTAATATACTATTCCGGAATTGCTTCAATAACTATGTCTTCACTTAACACCTTATTTTTAGTTTTTAGTACCTATTCTATACCTTGTAAAGGTACAATATGATAAATACCTTCGTAATTATCAATTAAATCATGTACATCCTATGGGTCAGTTGCTTCAACAAATGCGCCATATCTTAACTTAAAATCCTCAAAAGTGCCGCTAAAGCCAGTTTTACAAGCCTAAGTATATAACCAATTTAATACTAATGCGAGGTCGTATTCATCCCAAGGATAAATACGCTTTAAAACTGCATGCTATGGATTAGGAGGTAATTGATACTAAACACTCATTCAAATTCCCCCTACTTGTTATTATAAATCTAAAAATTTCGTCATCATATAACCTTGCTTTCCTTTATAGGAAACCTTGGTCCATTCCTCTTCCTCAACTTGTACTGTCGCGCCCTTATCAACACGAAGAAGGATGGTAGATTTGGTAGAAGGAGCTGAGCGCAACGCAACTTTGACATCATTTACGGTTGCGGTTTTGTCATACTTTTCTACTTCCGGGGTACTCGTTGCGCCATAATCAACGCCCTTCAATTCTCCCCATTCGGCCCACTTTTTATTTGTAATTAGGGTTGTGATTACTCCCACTTGAGTACCAGACGCTTCAATGACTGTACCGTTACCTATATATAAACCGACATGCGACCTGTCAGAACCATTCTTTAAAACGAATACTGCGGTACCCGGTTTAAGTTCAAGGCCATCTGCGCGGCGGCCGTTAACAAGTTTTCCCTTATTTACGCAGTATTTATTCCACATGGTATTACTGCCATGATACATATAGCCGCCGAGTTCTTTAAAAGCCCAGTAAAATAAACCAGAGCAGTCGGTCACATATCTTCCTATCCATCTGCTTCCGTACATCGCGGCAGTATAGCTACTATCTTTTTTTGCGTTATCATTGGTTTTCCAAGCACTTCCATATTTATTTTCCATATAATTAACTTTCTATGTTTGTAATGCCTGTGTCCATTTTGTGTGCCATGTATTTAGAATATAGCCCCACTTGTTATCTAACGCATACTGAAATTTCGCAATTAAATCAGCCGTTTTGATCGTCGTTGCCATCTTCTTCCTCCCCTCCTTCTTCCTACACATGAGAAATCGCCTTTCCAATTAAACTATTAAAACCACCTTTATCAAGCCATTTAAGTACAAATTTGTCGCTATAAATGTACTTCTCGCCCAAAGAATTAACCATATATGTTGATACATTAACCAACATAATCGTATCTACTCCCGCAATAGTAGATACAAGCGCATCCGCCGCAGATGGGACGAATGCGCTTATTATCACAACTGAAAAACGATATAGCGCCCACATCCAACAAATAAATTTACTTAACTATTTGCTGTACTATAAGGCTGCTGCCGCTACTTTTCCCGCCATTCAATCACTTCCATCTATAATGGGGTTTCTCTTCTCCAAACATCTTCCATCTGAGGAAATCGTCTAATACAATACAAGCTGCTGATAGGAAAAGCCAGATTACGCAGAATGGTAGGCTACATTGGTTCCAAAAAAATGCCATGCGCTGATAGTGCCAGACATTTAATTTTAGAATAATATTCAAAATAATGCCGGCAACCGCTTCACTGAATACGGCAACGCCCATACCGATGGTACATTGCTGTAAAAATGGCATGTTCCAATGAATTTTTTCATTAATATCTCCAATTAAAAATCCTACAATCCCACCTAATAAGAACATAGTCCAATGGGTAATTTGTCCTTTCCATAAACATTCAAGAAAAAAATATATCGCGCCAAAAATTACAAATAAGATTAAATCTTTTAATAAAATTTTCAGTTTCATTGCGTAATCACCTTCAAAACTTCAGATTGATATTCATCTGGAATTGGAGTACCATAGGTTATTGCGGCAATTTCTTCAATGGTTGATAAGGAGTTGATGTAGTTTTTCAAGGCGTTGTAGTAGGTAGTGTGATAAACTTTATGAGCTGTTGCGGCGGCAACTATTTGATTAATTTCATCTGCAGTATAGAATATACAGGTTTCGCCATCCGCATGATAGGGAATGAGTTCTTGCGTTTGCGCCATTACCCCTAAGCTCATTAGGTTAAGTTGGTCTTGTGTATCCATTGAGAAGTGTTTGGTTTCCATACGAAGTTCAACATCAACGCCGGCTTCAATTGTTTTGCGGCATTGGAGAGACATTTCGGAGATTTTGGAATCTCTAATGTATTCTAGCATAGCATCTGTATCTACTTCTTCAACAGCGGGTATATCAGTGGTAGGTTCTGGTTCTGGTTCATCATCTTCTATGATTACTGCTTCATTAGCCTATTTAGCATGAAGATAGGCAAAATAATCATCTCTACTGATTTCATTAATTAAAGCATTTAAATAATGACGCTTATTGTTAGGAATTGGTGCCATCCAATAATCTCTATACAATAATCCTTCATATTCTACAAACTACCCTAAACTATCAGTAGAGGAAATTAATTTTCCATAATTTTCAATAAAGAAATTAAAAGAATTTACTACTCCTTTAATTTCTTTTCCTATAACTATTTTATAATATTTCATAGTTTATTTCCCCCAAAGAAAGGGGAGGAAAACTCCTCCCCTATATTAAATCGCGAATTCAGGACAAAGAATACGAGTAGAATTATTACCGGCACTATTATTCTATGGTAAAATTAATACGCCTGCTTCATTTACCTTATCAAAACGATTGGGATTCATATAAGTCATTGAGCCATCATCGTGATAAGTACGTAATTCCCACATACCAGCACGTTTCCAACCGCCATTAGTTGTAACAATATCTACATATACTCCTTCATTGATTTCTGCATTCGTATAATACATAAAAGCATTTGAACTATTATTAAAACCAGAATTAATATTTATATCTTCTGTATACCAAACATCACCGGACTAAACAGAAATCTATTCATCATGCTGTATTCCTGATTCATCAGTATACTAATAGGTCCATTCATCGGTTAAAGCGGGATTGGTAGTATTATAGAATATTCTAGTATTAGAAGTAAAAGGCTTCTCAAAAAATCTATAACGCAATGGATTAATATTAGTTAAGTTAGCATCAACTAATACATCGCTAGAAACCGTAAGAGCCTAAATATTGCTAGTAGATAGCCAAGGCCAAAAACGTAAACTTTCATCCTATTTATATGAAGAAGATACAATACCTCCAACTTCTTGCTCAGAAGCTAAATAAATATAATCTTGAGTATCAACTTCACCATCAATAGCTTCAGTAGTGTATTGACTGCTCGCAGCATTTGCATTAAAATATACAGAGGTAATTGTATATTTTCCCATTATAGACCGATATGCAATTGAAAACGCATTATAAATTCTTTCATTACATAATGTACGCAATGAAGATGTACTCCAACCAGTACGGCTTATATCACTTATAGTTGGAACAGATATCTATCGATCTCCAAATCCTTTTGCCGCGGTGAATGTTAAGCGTGTGCCGGGCATCATACGTGTACTAGTGCCAGTCTCTGGTTTATCACCTAATCCATTATCATAACCAGTCAACAAGAAATATTCTGTTTCATGCGGCCATGCTGCCAATAAACGGCAATTTTTTCTACCTAAATCAGTATCCCAATATTTTGCCCAATATATCATAGCTTTCGCAGGACGACGAGCATTCGTGGCTTCAATTGCTGTACTATCACCAGAATAATTACCACCAAGAATAAGTGGCGTATCCAAAGAAGCCTAATTATTCCACGTTAGCGTTGCCGCGTATATATCGGTATTAGTATATTGATCCGAAGTAAAACCGGTAGAATAAACATATAATTTATTTAATTCCTCTGGCGCAGAAGAATGCCGTAATACAATTACATTGCGATTAGACTTACTATATTGTTTAGTATTGGTTTCTCCAGTAAGTGTAATTGTATCTATTGCTGTCGTAGTGGTTGCAGTACCCCAAGTAACATGCACATACATACGTGTATCTCCTGCTTCGCTACCTTTATTTAATGAAATTTTAAATCCTTGAATGGACGAATTTGCATTTTTATAGCATGAAGCAAGTACAAATTCACGTCCTGCATTATAACTAGCGGAATCCATTAAAAATTTATAATCAATTGCAAGGGTCCAGTCTGTAGCTAAATTTATTAATGGTGTAATATTATTTTTAACTTGTACCCCAGAAGTTTCTCCTGTTAATCGTATTTTTGATGCACCATTAAGTAGGTCGGTTGTAGTAACTCCTTGAGTATAATAAAAATCATTACCCATTTTAATTGCAATTGGTTCTGCGCCTTGTAATTTATCATTTAAAATTCTATTTTTTGCTTCTGAACCCAAGTTTGCAATTGCGTATAAATCTGCGGCAGTTAATTCATTCATATTAATAGATTGAATGCTATTACCGATAGTACTTGTTTCCCAAATTGCATAAATATCTGTATCAGCAACTAATTTTCCTATTGGACGATCCCATCCTTTAAAAACTTTATATGTCCCATTAGCTGATAATTTTGCTTTTAAGAAACTATTATTTTCTTCGGGCTATGTACGTAAAGAAATGTCCGTTCCATATTTAGCATTAATCGTTTGAATTGCTTCTTCGCCAGGCTCAGCAAACCATCGGACTATATAATAACGATCAGTTGTGGTAGGATACTATGCAATAAAAATTGTATTACCTTGAACATAATCATCCGCTGAAGGATTATTATCTGTTCCTTCTCTCTTCCAACCACTAAAACGACGATATGTTAAATTACCTTCGCCATCATCATCATATTCGCCAAAAGTATAAGAATATTGTGCATCCATGGGTTTAGTTGGTATATCAATTCTTGCTTCATTTGTAACAGGATCTAAATCATCAATATAAGATGAAGCAGGGTCGATATAGTGTTCTTGATCGGTTCTATAGTCAGTATATAATAACCACTTTTCATTATCTTTTTCAGTTGCTCCAGATACATATCCATAATTATAATATTTAATAGAAAATTCTTTAATAATATTATTTCCATTAATTTCAATTGGATTCCCCGCAGAATCTGTATCAGCATAAATAATGAGATTTTTATAAATGGATTTAATTTTAGTTAATAAAGATTCTCTTATACGAGTAATTTTAATTTTACCGGAAATTTCTGGATATTGATTACTTCCTTCGGTATGTCCACCTTGAGCCGTTAAATAGGTTCCTTTTGCTAAATCGCTTACAATTAATTGCAAGAAACTTTGATCCGAACCTAAATCAATATCTATGCCTACAATACGTAGTCCGCCTGCCTGTAATCCTTCTAACCGTTCTGTAATAATATCCTTAACAGGTACATTAGGAGTATTTTCAACCCAAAGACGAGTAATATTGGCATAATGATTATTTTTAGAGTTTTCATAACTAAAATTAGTTAATTTACTTTGATTGATAATTGTGATATCAGTAATATTCTCGCCGTAAGCAATAGTATCAAGTACACCACCAGAAGGTAGAGAAAGTGTATTTAGGCCACTACCAGTAGCATAAACTTTCTTAATAAATCCATTATTGCTTAGAGATAGAGAAGTTAAATTCTTTAAGTTACATACATTGATTTCTTCAAGTAATACACATGCATTTAATCCATCAATATCGGCTGTAGAAGTATTAGAAAATCCTTCTACACTAGAACCAATAATTAATTTCTTTAAATTTACGGCGTTACCAATCTTTAACTAATAAGGATGGAAACGTGATAAGTCACCAATATCATTTAATACAGATGCACCATAAATTTCAATACCGTCTGTATTGCCCATATCACCAATATTCTTAATATGGCAAGGTACAAATTCTGGAATCCAATTATCATTTACTGGCACCCAAGTATCAGTAGTGCTATTATACATCTCATATGCACGGCGAGTAACTTTAGAAACATCATTTAAATCTCCGAATTGTACTCCATGATAAAGTTTCTAATTCGCAGTTAAAGTGATGACTGCATTATCATGATTAACGACGGTACCCGCGCGGAAAGTAATTTTATCTTGTTTAAACTCATTTCCGTCATACTTACTTGCCATTAGCATAGAACGTTGTTTCATGAAGGTGGCTTTCTAAGCGGTACGAGTACCACGTTGTAAGTACTTATATTTATCAGTACTTTGGGTTGGCGGGTCATTAGTATAATCAAGAAAACCTTCAGTCCAAGGTTTCTCATACTTTAAAATCATGTCTTGATTAGTTACTGCGGGAGATAGAGAGGCTAAGTTATCAATAATTTGCTGACGATAGAATGTTGCGTAATTTAGACCAACTACACGATTGTATAAGGTCTTAGCCATTGCCTTTAATTCATCTTGGAAACAATCTTCTACCTATAGCCACAGAATGGAGTCAAAACCTGCAAACTGTAACTTATTATAGAGACTATAATTCCAATCTGCATCATATCTTACCTTTAAATAACCTACGTTTTCTGCTCCAAAACAAGAGTCAAGGTCATATAATACTGGCGCCCAAATAGCAAAGTTAGAATGGCCTTCTCCTTGCTGCCAGTCAATGCTATTAATAATAGAATCTTTTACGAATACATGAGAAACATTGCCTAGTACCATATTTCCATTTGTATCAAATTGATAATTACCATTTTCATCCATAATAGGCTCTTGTCTTACACGAGTTTCTAAGTTAGAAGCCAGTGTCCACGGACCAGAGTTAGGATTGTTATTACCTTCAAAATAATATTCATCGCTATTAACAACCTTAATTCTTTCTTCTCCTGCATTATCAGTCCTCATATGAATATTCTTTACGCGGTTATCGCATAGAGCAGTATATTCCATAAATAGATAATAGATAAGAATATGATTAAAATTAAAGTGATTTCTAAACTCATTAATGAAGATATTTCTCTTATTATTTCTTATAGTAGTATCAGTTTCATACCAATAGTTTGCGCGATTGCCTAACCAAGAAGAAAGAATCTAGAAGTGATTATAATTTACATTTAGTTTAGGATTACTGGCGCCGCTATTTTCCTTCTTATATAAGTCTTGTGCATCGGCTAAGTCTCCTTCATCAGGATAAATGCATTCTAAGCAACTTGCCGCAGCTGGTTTGCCATCAACAGTTTCAAATAAACCATCATGCTTAAAGAATAGTAAGCTATTCGTGTTATTACGGAAGTCCCACTTCTGACACATAGTATCATTGCCATCGTCGGTCCAAACTCCAGTAATATCTGTTTCTAAGCCAAATGTCTTGTGATTGCCCTTATCATTATTCAAGCAACCATCACCTACAAATTCAGGAATTCCATCTTCGCCATTCTTCTAAAATAATAAGCATTTAATACCATAAACGGTATACTATGTTTTCTCTGTCCATCTATCAGATAGTTTATCTTCATCTGGATTATATAAAGTATTAGCAATGTTAGCATTGAAAGTATTTGCGTGGTCGGTAGACATATAATCTGCTTTCCAACATAAAGTACTTTCTCCAATACCCGCAGAACCACGTAAAGCATATTTAACTTTATCGCTCTTAGTATAAGCTATTACCTTACGAGTTTCTGGATCATCACTATCATATACTTCAGTACCTGGCTTACCTTTTGCAAGATATATCTTTAAGTTCTTAACTGGGAATTTCTGAGAAGAAGTACCCTGTACATTATTAGAAGAAGCATAGCCATATCCGTTTGGATCAACTAATTTATCTTGTAAATCAAATTCAACTACATAACCCTCTGTAGTTTCTGTAGAAGGCTTTGTTAATAATAAACCAGATTCAGTTTTTCCTACTATTTCACCATCTTTTACACGGCCTACAACAGAAGGATAACCTTTATATGGTGCCATAGTTGGCACTGTTATACCATTAACTGTACCTTGGCCTGTTAATAATAGACAAGTATACTTTCTACGCGCTTTCTCATAGTCTACTAGACCTTGTGCATTTAGAATATCATTATCTTCTAAACGTATTAATTTATCACGAGTTGCAACAGGAGCAACTTCATAGTTATGTAGAACTTGAGATTCAGTTAAACCGCGATTATATAGTTTAACGCTATACAATTTAATTAAACAAGAATCACTACCTATGGTAATTGTTGCATTAGTAGAGAAGCTATTACCATCAAGATTACCTGTTGAACTATTGCGATTATATGGACAAGAATTAGCGAATTCGCCATTTATATATATATTGGTAGATTGGTGATAATTACCGTCGGCAGCTTTATCTATTGCCCAAGGCTCAATAACAAATGTTAAATGAGTACGTGTGCCTGGATTTAAGTATGCCGCAGCGACATTTTCTTCATTCTTAATAAAGCCAGTCTCATCAATATCAATATTAGAACCGCTATTTAATAGATAACAACTTTGTGGGGTAACGCGGAAACCAATATTATTTGAACTCATACAATCAATAATTGTTGCATTTAAGTTGGTAGTAGACAGAACCTCATAATCAATTTCAATTGTCCGCCCAATTTGTGTAATATCTTGAACATTTGCATTTTCCTCAAACATAGTGCCATTATAGCTACTACTAAAGATTGGCACATTTATATCTACAGTAGCCCCACCACCAATCGTTAAGCATTTTCCATCTACATATCCATCAGTTGACCAGTTAAAGTTATTAAAATCTGTTTCAAAATTAATTGTCTAACCATTTACTGCGGTATATGTATAAATATATGTATCTTTATCTGCTTGATTATTAGAACGTCCATAAGCATCATACTTATAGATTAAATTATTTTCTCCTGCTGGCTCTAGATTATAAGTAGTATTTAAATAAGCTACACTAACTTGCACAGTTTGGCTATTACTTAATTCGCCATGATATGCAGTCAATTTTACATATACAGTAATAGGATCTGGCTCTTCATTTCCAGTTTTTATTACTTTTGGATAATTGAAAGTACTATAAGGCGGATCAACAAGTGTATTATTAACAACATTAGTCAGTTCGTCTATTTGAATAATATTCTTGTTTCCATTTTCCATTGTATATAATTCAATTTCAACTTTATCAGTAGTTTCACTACCAATTGTATTAACAGAATAATTTACAATTAATTCATCGCCGTCAATAATAGAAGAATTCTATGCAGCAGCACCAATAAGAGGCTCACGTCTAGTATTATCAACATTATACAAAATATAATAATTAAGTATATTGGACTGTAAACCTGTATCTGTAATAAAATATATCTAAAAAGTATGCATTCCATTAGATTTCCCTACCATAGGAATAATCTATTGAAGTACTGTATTATGAGAAGTAGTTGTAATTGGTGTTACTACGTCAGTTCCGTCTACTAAGAAATGAACTGTCTTATTTATACCCTAACCAAAACAACGATAATTAAATTGGAAATTACCAGTCTAAACAGCACCATAATTAAATGCTTCAGAGGCAATAGAAATATTTACTTTAGATACTGTATAAGTCTAATAACGCATTTCTTCCTTTTCTTCATCTTCAGGATGCGCAGAAATAGCTAAACGAAACTGCATTGTTTTATCTACTTCTAAGTATTTGGTAATATCTACTGTAAAATACGTATCGTTTTGAATTGTATAACGAAGTGCTTCCTACGCGGCTGGAACTTCAATGCGGTCACCCATATTCCAAGTAGTAGCGCCATATACACGATACTATAGTTGGCCTGTTGCAGTCGCGCCTGATATAAGATTATCTCCGCGCTTCATAACAACTTTTGCACGAATAATTACAGGATCGGTACTATTTGCTGGGATACTACGGACTGCATCAGTAGTAGTTTCAATATATACTGTATAGGCTGTATTATTTCCGCCACCACCTATAATAGTGATAGGACTTAATGTTTCTCCATCAGTACGAGTAAACTATAAAGTCTAAGATATTAGTTTATTAGCATCTTGTGGATCATAATTAGGGGTATATGTAACATCTTTTAGTGCATAAAAACCAGCAAATACATTATTTTCTGAATTTTCTACTGTATAACCTACTGGATTACCATAAGTATTAATAGAAATATTTTTGATTAAACCTTCTGGTAACACTTTAATATAATGACCATTTTCTTCATTATTTTCAGAAGGAATATAACGATAATGAATATATCCATCGGTAGAATTACCAATATAATAATCTACGTTAGCATCTGCGTTTTCAAGTTCTGGTAATGCAGCTAAAATCTAAGCAGAAGAAGTTCCTTCTCCTGATCCGCCACCGCTAATCAAATGCCAATCATTATTAATCCACTTATAATAAAAATACTTACCATCGTCATTTGGCCCTACTAAATAATCTTTAGTTTCATCACCGGTTTGTGGCAATATTGTGACAACTTCGGTAGCAGATTTAGGTTCTCTTTCTAAAGTTGTAACTCGCTCTATAAGTCCGCCTTTGTCATCTTGACCATTCGCGCCAACTGTATGACTAATGGCCGTTGCATTTGCATCCGCAATTGCCTTTGTTGCGGCCAAACCAGTACTTTCATGTCTAACCTCGTCTTCAAGACTAATTAAACGTTCAGTAAGTCCGCCCGCATCTTCATTTTCTGCTGGATGAGAAATTTTTGCTTCAATATCTGTAAAGCGAACATTCAAGGTATCGGCAGGTTCGCCTTCTTCTACAGTACGATGTGCTGCGCCAATTTCATTTTCAATATTATCAATACGAGTTTCTGCGCCAATAAGACGTCCGTTTTCATCTTGCCCCATAACAATTTCTTCTGCTAGAGCATGTACGTCGGCAGTCAAATCATCAATCTTAGTATTAGTATCTTTAATACTATTAGTAGTTTCGTCTACCATTGCCAATTCGCCAGCAATAGTATTTATGTCATTACGAATTTGAGTTGCGGTAGATTCAATACTATCTAATCTATTATCTAGCGTACCATAAATAGGTTCTCCGCTTTCTTCATCAGTACCTACTTGAGGACGAGCATCACTGATTTCAGTTTCAATCACGGTTAGTCTATTATCAAGAGCTGTATTTGCTGATTTATAGGCAAGATCGGTATTATCAATTAAGTCTTTTAACGCTTTACCTTGGCGAGCATCTAATACTTTATCATCAGTCGCTTCCGGAGCAGGCACATAATCAAGAGCATTATAAATATTAGTCTTGTCAATTTTATAAGTATCAGCATGATTTTTAGCATTATTTTCTGCAGTATTGATTGCAGAAGCTACAGTTTTTTCGCTAGTGTAGGCTCCGCCAATCATATCGCGCAATTCTTTACCTTTATTAGCGCTTAATGGTAAATCTATATCTTCTGAAGTGAAATTATCGCGTACTAATTCTCTTGGAACATAAGTATTTTCAACATTTTTAATAGCAGAATCAATTGCCGAAAAACGTTTTGCTAAAGTATCTGGTCCTTCTGCGGCATCTAATATCCTATGTGCTGCATCAATTTCTGCCTACAACTTAATTAGCTAGGTTATTCTAGATGATAGAGAAATTCTATTGCCTTCAGTATCTGTTCCGGTTGATGATAAAATTGTATCCATAACATTATTTAAATTACTAAGTTGATTATCAATTTGACTCATATGCTAAGATATAGTAGTATTAGCTTCACCGGTAATTGGATTTACGCCAACCGTTGCTGCAGATTTTATTTGTTCATCAAGAATATCTACAGTATTACTCATATTTTTTAAAACGGTAAAAACTGTATTCGTCTCAGTATAAATATCTTTATATGTATTTGTTTCTGCATCATAGATCTAACCTAAAGCTTTGCGTAAATTACTGATAAGACGTTCATTCTCATTAAAACGACCATCTAAGTTATTATACGCCGGAACATTAGCTGTTGTTGCTTCTGCTATAGCAGCCCAAGCTTTTCTTCCTTTTTCACTATCATCGCTAATAGCGCTTATGTGAAGTGCAATACGATTATCAACTTGTTCCTAATTTAATTTAGTACCAAGACTGTTATTTAAAGTAGTAATAGTATTGCCCTAACCAGTAACAGTGTTATCCAACGATTTCAACGCATTTCTGTTTACTTCAACGCCTTCTTCCAACTTATTCATACGGTCTTCAGTAATCGGCATTGTTGGCGCCCACAGTGTTTTCTTATAATCGTCTAAAGCCATCTTATTTACCTCCTTTTTCTCAAAATAAAAAATGACGCCTTTTAAAGGCGTCGGACATTTTTCCTCAAATAAAAGAAGAAAGCGCTACACTGCTGTTTAACTTTTTATTTTCATCAATTAAAAATTATTTAAATACTCAACCGCGTAGCCTTCTTCGGTGGAATATACAATTGTGCGTATTCCAAGCTCTTTAATTGCCGCCATACAGGCAGCACAAGGTCTAGCAATTGCGCTATCTCCATTACGGTGTTCGCGCGCAATTACCAATACTACCTTTGAAAAGTCTATATCTAAATACTTAATTTTAGTAAGCACACTCGTCTCTGCGTGGCATTTGGAAGGACAGTATGTTTTCAATTTCTTTGGGTCATAGCGCAAATGCCTATACTTTTCCTGCTGGGTATGCGTCTTATCCATATTACAACCTTTTGCCAGAACAGAACCATGATAGACAGCAACGCATCCCAACTTAACCCTACTCGCGCCGCTATACGAAGCATTTTTCGCGCATTCACTAGCAATTTCCAAATAATGCTTGTAATTCATATTAAGATTTTTTACCTTTCCAATAGACTTCTGGCCTACAATGCTGTGGGTCAATATTTATAAAGTATTCTTTACAGTACTGACACCGAAATCTAAAAGAAAAATCATCATCAATCATCACTCGTTTACAGTAAGGACAAACTACATGTTTCATATTCTCTCATCCTTTCTATAATATTATACTGGAAATTGCGGCAAAAGTCAAGCATTAAGTTCGGCTAAAATTTCATCTATTATGGACCTTATGTGAGAGAAGATGGCGTGCTTATCACGCACTAGGGTCGTATTAGGATAGTAGAAAGAGAGTATTTCTTTATACGAAATACCCTGCTTTGCGGCTGAAATCGCGCCTTTCTGGCTCATTCCCACACCGTGTCCGTTCTTTTTCTGACTTCCGTTCCACTTATCTTCGAGCGCAATTAGATATGGTTTGTCGCCGCCCCATACTTCTTTACTAGAATAGGTACGGCCGCCGTTTGCGTCGCAATAGACTGCGCTAATGGGCTTGCCATCGTATGTTAATATTAGTCCCATTGTATCTTTGGCGGCTTGGGCGCAAGTAGAGTAGGAGATGCGGTTGGCGCGATATGCCTATGCGGCGCTCGCGCTATCGGAAATTACTTTCCCCTTTAATACTCCGCGGGCAACCGCAAAGGTGCGTGCGGCAACGGCCTATGCTTTACATGCCTCTAATGGCGCGTTGCCTATCTCCGAGGCAATCACGCAAGCCACATAGTTTTCTATATCTACATCTACTACGGTGTCTTTCGCGCAAGAAAAGTATTTCATGTTCTCACTGGTTGTTATCTTCACTTTCATTCTGCGTGTCCGCCTTTTTATTTAGTCGCGCCTGAACTCCATCAAACAGTTCGGCGCAGCGGCTAACCTGCTTTTCAATGTAAGCAAAGTATTTATCGGTAAGGTTGAAGAAATAGCGATAGTATTTCTCTTTCGCGCGCTGATAGGCAAGCTCGCGCCCATATTCCTCATTCCATTCATCCTCTGGCGCGCATTTAGCTTTCGCGCTAATGGAGGAAGGAAAGTAGTATTCATCGTAGGGATACGGAAATGGAAGAGCAATTTGATAGGCAGCCGTATTCTTTTCTATAAAACGCACAAAGGTAAAGCGAGTATCTGGAATTACGCATACTACAATGCGCGCGTCCTTATCAACATAAAACTTACAATTTTTCTTACTTACTTCAACTTTCATAATTATTCTCCTTTATGTATATTTTCCCATATTTTAAGTCGTTCTTCATCAACATGTATCATGTCTTGTATCATATCTTGCACTACTGGCGCGGACTTAATTTGCTCGGCATATTCTTTTTTAAGCTGTTCTACTTTTTCGTCGTGCTCAGAGCGCTTACAATTGTCATAATAAGTACCAATTTTTACCTTTTTAATTTCATGACAGATACGGCAAACATAATACTCTATAATCTCAATGCGAGAATTATAAGACCCATCGTAACGGTCGTATCTGTCTTCAATAACCCACGGGAAGTCTTGCCACAAGTGCCCGAACATTTCGCACGGAGTTTTAATTTTAATAGGCTCCGGCGCGGGCGCTTTCTTTTTCTTAAACAGTCCCATTATCACTCATCCGTCTGATTTCTAATTTAATATTAGGCTCAGCAAAAAATTCGTCCATAAAACCGTGTATAAAGATACAGGCATTTTCAATATTCATGTGGGAAGCGATACATTGATGTTCGTCCCAGATTTCATATAAATTCTCATCCATTACTAAAACAACCCCATATTTCTTTGGCGCTAGGCATACAAGTATGCTCTTGCGTCATCTAGTGTATCTAATAATTGAAAACAATCATTCGCGTCCTCATCTTCATCAATGCGAAGCGGCCGCATAAGTTTCCCGTTCTCATACGGATATTCCTTTATAGCCCAATCTTGCTAACGAAACTTAAATATATGGCGCGCGGAGGCTCGGTCAAAAGAGTCGTATTTATTATATACATCTATAATAAATTTAGTCATCGTCCCACGGGGCATCTCCAATAGAAGCACCAGTCCAAGCGCGCCATTCTTTATTATAAGTGTAGATTTTTGCCCAGGCACTGGGGTGATTGGGATTAAAGGTAAGGTGTTCGCGCAACCATTTAATGCTATATCCTTCAACGCCATCAATATCTTTTACTTGAATATACAAATGTTCGTCTGGATTAGTGCTTTCGTCGGCAAGATAGTTGAGAAATACATTTTTAGGCAGCAAAGTGCTTTCGTAGGCAAGCTTATCTATAAGTTCTTTAAGTTCTCTAATAATTTCAGACTTAGTCATCGTAATAATTTTTCCTCTCTTCTGTTACTTCAAGTTCAGTGACGCCTTCGCGCGCGAGTTCCATACCAAGACGCACGGCATCAAGCCACTCATATGCGCTAACGAGGTCGCGCCCGATAATAGCATCTTCGGGGCATTCATTAAGATTATTTACACGATAATGGATACGTGGGTCTACTGGACTAGTAATGCTCTGAGAATATTCCGTCCACTTATCCTCCATTATAGTGCTAATTGTAATAGGTAGTGTCATTTTTCTTCACCTCTATGATATACAATGTTTTCAATATGCGCGCGGTCCTCATTGAAGCGGGGAATTTCCACATTAATAAACCATTTGTTGTTAGCGTCCTTTTCAATGGCGGCTCCGCGGCGAAAGGCGGTTGGATAGTCATTCCAATTGATGCCGTGCTCCGTAAAGAGTTTATTTTGAAGGTCATTACAGGAAAGACCAATTAGTTCCTTTTGCGAAAAATAGGTATGGGCTACTGACTGAATAGAATTGCGTTCGCAGTCGCGCTGACGCCAAAGGAAGTAGTTATTGACTTCCTCGCGCGGAAGCACAAAGGCGCGCGCATCAAAGGCCGCAATGCGCTTGTCAACATATGCTCTATTCATTCCCATGGAGCCGAAATAGAAGCCACCGGGGTCTTCCCCGGGCAGGCCATGAAAGAAGAGACAGGAGAGGTTGCGGTTGAAGAAGAAGGTAGCCATTGCGGCGGAAACGCTTACGATTTTCTGAAGGTTCTTACCAAACCAAGCCTGCGTTTCAATGCTGTCATCGTCCGTTAGGAGAAGACTAATTTCGTCAGACTGGGTATAGGCGAACTTCGCGCCCATAATATTTTCGCAAAGGTCTTTTGCGGTTGCGCGCATACAGGCGAGAAAGCTTTCATCAAACGGGCGCTTGAAGTCCTTGGTGAAGCTGTGAAAATGGCAACCATCCAGTTAAAGACGAATGATACAAGGAAGGCGCCTTACTAGATATTTGCGTTCAACATTTTCGTATTCTTTCATACGGTCTCCTAAACTATCATTCTTCATTTCTTATCACCACCTTTTTATTACTAAATTTATTTTTATTTGTATCTAAACCATATCGTTTTAAACAATTAAGAATAGTTGTTCTATCTCGTTGAAAATAATTGGCAATTGTTCCTGGACTACATCCATCTTCATATGCCTAAATAATCTATTTTTCTATTTCTGGTTCATAGCGCAAAGGCTTTCTTTTATATTCCTATATATTCCACTTATGCTAATAGTCTTCTACCGGACATGGTCCTATATATTCTAAAAACTCTTTTACTTTAATACGAGGAATATATATTCTATATTTATTATATCCGTGTTCCATTAGTGTGGCTGAAAAATTAGAAAGCTGCGGTAATAGATATTTTTCAATATCTTCTTTGGTAAAAGAATCAGTACATAATAATATATAACCTGCAATTCTAGAACTCCGAGACAATTCACCGTCTCCTAAATACCATATTAAACATGTTAATGGAGTTAATATTAAATTCTTTGGCACTATTTTAATATTATTTTTGTACCACATGTTATATAGTTCAGTGAAAGTTGGATTTGTTATAGTTCTAAAGGAATAGTGAGAATACGATTTATCAGTGCGTTTATCGTATGTTTCTTCATATCTATAGTAAAATCCTGGTGATACATAGTCTTCTAGTTCTGTGCATACAGCACGCACATGCTCCTTGCTTTTAGATGAATAAGAAAAATAAGCATTTAATCCATTTTTATGTTTTATAATGCTACCATCGCCGAGTAAAGCGCCATTCATAATTTCCTATTGACGCTATGTAAGCTATATCGGTTTATTCGTCATCCAATCCTTATTGGTATGGCTAGGAATATTATACATTTTTAAATTACGCTTAATCGTATCTACGCTTACATTAAAATAATCTGCGACTTTTTGCTATGATAAGTTTTCAATTATATACTTTTGATATAATTCTTCTCTTGGTAAATCAATCCTACTAGACATGTTTATTCCCCCATTGCTTTTATAAAGCTATTTGTAATATTTTGTAGGGTTGAAAATACTAAAGCTTCATTTTTATGAGTGATGCCCTTTTCATTTCGTAGCCATTTAGTTAATGTAGAAGGGCTAACTCCCATTTTTTCGGCAATAAAGGTAATTGACATTCCGTTATCAGCAAAAAACTAAAGCTTTTCTTTTACTGTCATTTTCATCCCTCCAATAATATTGTAATTATAAAAGCAATAGATTTAAGAAAATTCTTCTCAAAAAAATTTTTTTACATAAGAAAAATTTCTAAAAAATCGGGTTCAATTTGTAATTCGCTAGCCAGAATATCCTCTGCCATTGTAATGCTTCCGGCCGCAAAGGCTTCCTGAAGCATATCTTCGGTTTCTTCAATTGCCTCATAGGCTTCGTTAATGGAGATTCCGTCGCGGCGCGCAATCATAGCAGCAAGTTCATCAAAATTGGTTGGCATCATATCAATTCCTTTCTTTTCTTACACATATATTATACATTAAATTTGAAAAAAGTCAAACATTAGTCCCAAAGGGCATAGAAGTTTTTGGCTATCTGCGCGAAAGCCTCTTTCACATTCTCGTGCCCCTGCGCGTGAAGTTCTTTTGCGCGCGCCCAATACTTCTTATCAAGGTCGGATGGCTCCTGTGTAGTATATACTAGGTTGCCATTCTCGTCCTTAACGGGCGGCTTCCAATCATCCATTAGATGGCTCATATATTCGTCGTGGTATTCATTATGTGCCTCCTGCCATTCTTCGCTGCCGCTTTCTAGTAGGTCAGCCATATGACGAAGCCATTCTTCCCATTTTTCGGGAGTATCAAAATCATCGTCGCAGGGGTAGGCGCAACCTTTATCTGCGAGATAACGGAACATTGGGATTGTAGTTTTGAGGAACCAACCATACCAATTCCAGACATCAACATAAGTGTAGCCGTAGCGGGCGCGCCGATAGGTGTCGCGGCAATTGTGCCAAAAATCGTGAAACCACTTCCAAGGATGGGTGAGGTAGTAGCGCTTTGAGTAAGGGAAAGTCCATACACTGTTTTTCATTTTAAGTCCTCCTTTATATTAAATATGGCGGTATTTCATTCCATTCTGAATTCCATTTTCCTATTCTATCTGGATATTCAAAATCGTCATCAAATAAATAGCGAAATGTATCTTCACGATAGACTTGCGGCCATCCAAGTTTGTCTCTTACAACATAATCTCCTTTATTTATTGCTAGTTCGTCCGCGGGAGCGCCACAATAGGAAAATCTTATTCTATTAATATTACTATCTATTAAAATATTTTCCTCTCCAAGTCCTAAAAAATCTACAATTTCTTGCGTATTAGTGCCATCATACTGGATTGCCATAGCCTGTAATGGCCTTCTTTGTACAAATTTTATCATAAACATCTCTCCTTTTATATTTTACGCCGCGGCGGCCCCTCGCCAGAGGGGCATCGCCGCATTATTTTGTTTTTATATTGTTATATTATATTGTTATGTGTCTATTCAACGGAC
>OCVV011213757.1_pt1 | contig 35375 bp, 28 predicted proteins | sample 1539721 | NCBI WGS metagenome assembly OCVV01 (sample SAMN02144230, study PRJEB22623) | gut metagenome | biome: sheep rumen | host: Ovis aries | place: New Zealand | reverse complement strand
GTGGCGACACAGCCTTCCGTAGTGCCCGACTCATCATTGCCGACTTCCTGCATTTCGAACAGCACTCCATCCGCCGCCGCCTGATAGTGTGTATCCCGATGTTTGCCGCTGCTATTGCCCTGCTCATGTGGCAGATGGCCGATGCCGACGGCTTCCAGAAGATTTGGAGTTGGTTTGGCTGGTCCAACCAGACACTCTCTGTGTTCACGCTCTGGACTGCCACCGTCTACCTCGTGCAAGAGAAGAAACCTTTCTGGATGACGCTCATTCCCGCCCTCTTCATGACCACCGTCTGTTCCACGTTCCTGCTCATCTCGAAGCAGGCCTTCGGACTGCCGCCGGTTGTCTCCTACACGGGCAGCGTTGTCGTGCTTGTCATAGCCGTTGCGTGGTTCTTCACGTGGCTGAGAAAGAATAAAGCTTAATAAATATCGTGGAACAGCAATATCCGTCGACACTCCTCGAAAAGGCCGTGCAGGAGTTTTCAAAACTGCCTGGCATCGGCCGCAAGACGGCCTTGCGCTTGTCGCTCTTCCTATTGCGGCAAGACACCGATAGCGTCGATGCTTTCGGCGAGGCTATGGTCAGGTTGAAGCATGACGTGCGCTATTGCTCCGTCTGCCACAACATCAGCGATACCGACGTTTGCCCCATCTGTGCCGACCATCGCCGCGACGGCTCCCTCATCTGTGTCGTCGAAAACATTCAAGACGTAATGGCTGTCGAAAACACGCAGCAGTTCAATGGTCTCTACCACGTTCTGGGCGGCATCATCTCACCGATGGATGGCATTGGCCCGAGCGACATCGAGATCGACTCGCTGGTCAGCCGGGTCGAGAAGGGTGGAGTCAGCGAAGTCATTCTGGCTCTCAGCTCCACGATGGAGGGCGACACAACCAATTTCTATATCTCCCGCCGCCTGGCCCACACGGGTGTGAAGCTTAGCGTCATAGCCCGGGGCATCAGCGTCGGCGACGAACTGGAATATACCGACGAGGTGACGCTTGGCCGTTCCATCCTCAATAGAACCCCTTTAAACAGTTAATCGTAATGGAAAGAATACAACGTATACTGATGATCAGCTTCTGGTGCAACCTTTTACTGACTCTTGTCGTAGTCGTCCTGGGCGAATTAGAGTGGTTGCCCTTCACGGGAGCCAATGGTGGCAAGACGACAGAGTTCTACCTGCTGACCGCTATGGAACTGATTACCATTTGCATCATCCCCCTGGCCTTGCGTCTGTTTAAGTTCAAGAAAGTGAAAAGGCAACTGGCCGATGGGCGTGAGGAAGCGCTTGGCAAGTGGGCTCTCTATCGGCTCGACATGCTCAGCGTGCCGATGTTCATTAATGCTGTGCTCTATTACGTCTATCAGCACGCGGCCTTCGGCTATCTGGCCATCATCCTTTTCCTCTGCCTGTTCTTCATCTATCCCAGCATGTCGCGTTGCCAGTCTGAATTGGAGGATTAAAAATGAAACTCACGGTAGTCATAGTCAGTTACAACGTCAGGGACTACATTGCCCAGTGTCTTCACTCGTTGAGGAGTGCCCTGCAGGGGCTTGAGGCCGAGGTGTATGTTGTCGACAATCATTCCCACGACGACACCGTGGCCTATCTGCGCGAGCAGTTTCCTGAAGTCACCGTCATAGCCAGCAACCACAACCTGGGCTTTGCCCGCGCCAACAACATTGCTATTCGCCAGACGCAGGGCAACTATGTGCTGCTGCTCAATCCCGACACTATCGTTGCCGAGACAACCATTTCGGAAGCCCTCACCTTCATGGACGCCCATCCCGAAGCGGGCGGACTGGGTGTGCGCATGCTGCGCGACGACGGCTTCGACGCCAAGGAGTCGCGGCGCGGATTGCCCACGCCTTCCGTCGCATTCTATAAGATGAGCGGCCTCTGCTCTCGTTTTCCGAAGAGTCGCCGTTTCGGCCACTACTATATGGGCTATCTTCCCTGGGACGAGCCCGCCCAGATTGAAGTCATCAGCGGTGCCTTCTGCCTGCTGCGCCGTGAGGCGCTCGACAAGATAGGTCTGCTCGACGAAGACTTCTTCATGTATGGCGAGGACATCGACCTCAGCTATCGTCTGCTGAAGGGTGGCTATCAGAACTGGTACCTGCCTGCGAAGATTCTTCACTACAAAGGAGAATCTACGCAGAAGTCCTCCTTCCGCTACGTCCATGTGTTCTACGATGCTATGCTCATCTTCTTCCGCAAGCACTATGCTCATGCCAGCCTCTTGCTGAGCCTCCCCATCAAGGCGGCCATCTATGGCAAGGCTTTCGTAGAGCTGTGTCGCATGCAGTTGCAGAGGACCCGTCGCAGCCTGGGCTTCGTCAGTTCGCGTCCTCAGCAGTTGCCGCTCTTTGTCTTCATCGGCACCAGCGAGCACCTTTCAGCCTGCCGCCAGTTGGCAGCCGAGAAAGGACTCGATGCACGGTTTGTTGAAGGAACCAGCCAGTCGCTGCCCGACGGACATCTCTCCCTGTCGCTGCCCGAAGAGCAGGCCATCTATGTTGTCTACGACATAGAGGCTTATAGCTTCTCCTCCATCTTCGACATCTTCTCTCGTAAGCCCTCCGTGCGCATTGCTATGGGAACCTATCTGCCTGGCTCCAATACCGTCATCACCACAGAAGAAATCCTGAAATGAATTTACCCATGATTACCCTCCGGGCCCTGGAGCCCGAAGACCTCGACGAACTCTATGCCATCGAGAACGACACCGAAATTTGGGACGTCGGCCACACCAACGTGCCATACTCCCGCTATGCGCTCCACGACTACATTGCCCATGCTTCGGCCGACATCTATGCCGACCGTCAGGTGCGGCTCATGATTGTGAGCGGGGAGGGGAGTGCTGTCGGTCTGGTCGATGTCGTCAACTACGACCCTCAGCACCAGCGGGCCGAGGTGGGCATCGTCGTCAAGAAGCCTTTCCGAAACGAGGGCTACGGCCATGCTGCCCTTCAGGCTGTCATCGACTACGCCCGTCGCTTCTGGCATCTCCATCAACTCTATGCCCTCATCGATGTTGACAACGAAACTTCTCTCCATCTTTTCGCCGAAATGGGTTTCATTGATGGCGGAAGGCTGAAATCGTGGCTCTTCGACGGCAAAAACTACCACGATGTGTGCCTGATGCAAACTTTTTTGTAAAAAAGTGCCGATAAGATTTGGTAGAACCAAAAAATATCACTACCTTTGCATCCGCAATTCGGAAACAAGCCGAGATTGGTGCGTTAGTTCAGTAGGTTAGAATGCCTGCCTGTCACGCAGGAGGTCACGAGTTCGAGTCTCGTACGCACCGCTTCTCAGAGCGGATGAACAAAGGAATTGCAAACCGAGGTGCGTTAGTTCAGTAGGTTAGAATGCCTGCCTGTCACGCAGGAGGTCACGAGTTCGAGTCTCGTACGCACCGCAGAAGGAAGTCCTGAGCGACTTCCTTTTTTTGTTCCCATTCTCTTCCTCATGCCAAAAGAGCCGGTATCTTATTAGTTAAGCGATGGGCCATCATGCTTTGGCTTCTCAAAAAAAATGACTTTTGCTTTGCATTTCGCTCACTTATTAGTATCTTTGCACCTCGAAAGAAAACATTTCATGGAAACAGAGACCCTACAAGACCAGACTCCTTGGTACGCGCTGAAGCTCTATTCGGCGCGCCAGAAAGCCGTCAGCCAGTGGTTGCAGGAGCAGGGCATCGAGTATTTCGTGCCCATGCACTACGTCGACATCGAGCTCGAAGGACGAGTCAAACACGTCCTCCGCCCTGTGGTGTCGAATCTGGTCTTTGTCAAGAAATCCTTCGACGTGAAGGAGTTCCTGAAAGAGGTTGCCCTCTCGGGCCACAAGCTGTCCATCATGACCAAGAGTCGCCAAAACCGCGAGTACTCCGAGATTCCCGCCCGCGAGATGTGGGAGTTTCAGGTCATGTGCAATCCCGAGGTAGAATTGCGAAAGTATCTCTCCAACCAGGAGGCAAAGTTAAAGGCCGGCACTCCTGTTTTTGTGAAGTACGGGCCTTTAAAAGGATTGAGCGGCAAGTTGGTGCGCTCAGAAAAAAAGTATTATCTTCTTAAGGAAGTTCCCGGCTTGGGCGTCATGCTCAAGGTGTCGCGCTGGTGCTGCGTGCCTATGGAGCAGGACTAAGCCGCTCCGCAGCAAAACAGCACAATGAGTTGCGCCGTGAAGATGCGCAGGAACATCGACAGCGGGTAAACCGTTGAATAGCCGATGGCGGGAGCCTCGCGCGAGCAACTTGCGTTGGCATAAGCCAGTGCAGGCGGGTCGGTGTAGGTACCGGCCAGCATACCCATGATCGTGAAGTAGTTGAAGTGGTAGCGCAGACGGGCTATCGTACCGATGATGAGGATGGGGATGATGGTGATGAGGAAACCTGTGTAGACATACTTGATGCCGTCGCCGGCAATCACCGTTTCCCAGAATCCGGAACCGGCCTTGATGCCCACGCTGGCCAGGAACAGTACCAGACCTATCTCTCGCAGCATCATGTTGGCCGATGACGTCGTGTAGGTCACCAGCTTCATGCGGTAACCGAAGCGGCCAATCAGGATAGCGATGATCAGCGGACCGCCGGCCAGACCCAGCTTCAGGGGTACGGGCATACCGGGGATGGCGATGGGCAGGCTGCCGAAGAGGATACCTACGAAGATGCCGATGAAGATCGTAGCTATGTTAGGAGCATCCAGTCGCTTGATGCTGTTGCCCATCATCTCAGCCACGCGGTTCACGTTGTCCTCAGGGCCTACTACCATGATGCGGTCGCCCACGTGAAAGTGGTGGTTGCGCGAGGCAAAGAGCTCCATTCCCTGACGGGTGATGCGGGTCACGTTCACGCCGTAGACGCTCGAGAAGTGCATCTTGCCCAGCGTCTTACCGTTCATCTTCGGGTTCGTCACCAGGATGCGCTTCGACACCAGCGGCTGGTTCTTGTCCTCGGCCTCCCATTTCTTCTCCAACTTCGGACCGATGAAGGCCTGTATGGCCTCAGCATCGGCCTCGGCGCAGACGATGAGCATCTCGTCGCCGAGGTTCAGGATGGTGTTGCGGTTGGGAATCTCAATGCTGTTTTCATGTAGCAGACGAGTGCACACGATGTCGCGGCCCAGAAACTCGCTGATCTGCATCAGCGTGCGGCCGGCAATGTACTCGTTGCTCACGCGCAGCACCATTTGGTGCGGCTTCTCGTGAGGGTTCTCACCCTCGGCGTCGGCCAGCTGCTGCTCCTCGTCCTCAAGGCTGATGCGGCAGATGTAGCGTACGGCAATCGTAGCGCCGATGATGCCCACCACGCCGAGCGGATAGGCACAAGCATAACCGCTGGCAATCTGCGGCGCACCGTTGGGGAACACCGATGCCAGCGCCTCGTTGGCGGCACCCAAACCAGGCGTGTTCGTCACGGCACCATACAGCGTGCCCACCATCATCGGCAGGTTCACCGGGTCGCTCGTATCGAAGAATGCAAAGTAGCAGGCAAACATCACAGCGATGTTCAACGCAATGGCCGACGTCGCCAGCAAGTTCAGCGTCACGCCTCCCTTGCGGAAGCTCTCGAAGAAGCCCGGGCCTACCTGCAGACCGATGCAGAACACGAACAGGATTAAACCGAAGTCCTGCGCAAAGTTTAAAATACTCGTCGGAGCCGTAAAGCCTATGTGACCAGCCAGGATGCCGGCAAAGAGCACGAACGTCACGCCCAGCGAGACGCCGCCAATCTTCACCTTACCCAGCAATACGCCGATGCTGATCACGATGGCATACAATAGCACGATGTGTGCTATCGACTCCGTGTTAGTGAAAAGATTAATTAACCAATCCATAATATTTAAAATTTTGTAGTTCCGAGCACTCCTTTTCGCCTGCAAAGGTACTAAAAAACTCGCTATCAGCAGTTGTTTTAGGCTGAAAACTTTCTGCTGTGGTCTCAAAAATTGATTTATCCCAATTCCGCCGCCTCCAAAAGCGCATTCCTGTAGGGACGCGACGTGTGATTCGTTGAAAAAGTATGGACGCGACGAGTCGTGATTATTGTTGCGAAAAAGTATGGACGTGACTAGTTGAGTGATTCATAAATACCCTTCCCCGCGTAAGTACGCGGCCGCCGCGTCCCCACATTTCGTCCTCGCGTTTCGCTGCTCTCGACCCTCTCTCTCGTTGTTTCCGCCCCATTAACTCAATACTCCAATGATTCAAGAGCATTGCTCCCGTTTTCCAATTCAACTTAAATTGCAGCGCAAATTAACTTAATTTGCAAAACAATCTAACTTAAATAATTTTTCAATCTAGCTTAATTTACTCATCGAAATCTCTGCTCTCGGCTTCTACAGCATTGCTCTGTTCATCTACAGCATTGCTCTGTGTCATCTACAGCATTGCTCTGTGTCATCTACAACATTGCTCTATGTCATCTACAGCATTGCTACGTAGTATCTTACTCATTGCTCCCAGAGCGTCATTCAGCATTAAGTTCCCCCTATAATATAATCAAATTTTTGTTCTTAAGAATAAGTAATGTTGTGGTCTGAAATAATATTTACTTTTACAAACAAAACTTGTAACAAAAGACTCCCGCAACACAAGAGGTGCTGCGGGAGTCTTTGTTGAATGATGAATGATTGAGGAGTGAAAAATAGGAGAGGTTTCACTACTCATTTTTCTCCACTGCGTTCTGAAAGCGTCGCTTCGCGCCGTGGTCCTCATTATTCATTATTAATGACTCTTACGCCTTGTTGGCTACGGCTGCGTGCTCGATGGCGAGGCCGCGCTTGTAGGCTTCGATGTAGCGGTTGAAGCCTTCAACGTCCTCGGCGGTGGGAGCAATCTCGGAACCAGTGTTGCCAGCGAAGACAACGTCCTCGAGGTAGTCGGCGAGCGACTTGTTCTCAGGATTGTTCACCAGATAGCCTGCGAGCAGGGCAATACCCCATGCGCCACCTTCACCGGCGGTCTCCATGACGGAGATAGGCGAGTTGAGGGCAGCTGCAAGCATGCGCTGGCCTACGCCGGCAGTCTTGAAGTAGCCACCGTGACCAGTGATGCGGTCTACCTTCACTTGCTCTTCCTTCAGCAGGATGTCGTTGCCGAACTTCAGCACGGCGATGGCTCCGTAGAGCTGGGCACGCATGAAGTTGGCGAGCGAGAACTTGTCGTTGGCAGAGCGCACGAAGAGGGGACGACCCTCGCTGAGACCTGTGACGGGCTCGCCCGAGACGTAGTTGTAAGCCATCAGACCACCGCAGTCGGCATCGCCCTTGAGGGCAGCGTTGAAGAGGGTGGTGTAGAGCTGGTTCATGTCGACGGGCACACCGAGCAGCTGCTGGTACTCCTTGAAGAGGCCTACCCAAGCGTTGATTTCGCTGGTGCAGTTGTTGCAGTGGACCATAGCGACGAGCGAGCCGTCGGGCGTGGTGACGATGTCGATGGGCTCGTAGGGCTTCGAGAGTTCCTTCTCGAGCACGATCATCGAGAACGACGACGTGCCGGCGGAGACGTTACCCGTGCGCTGCTTGACGGCGTTGGTGGCAACCATGCCGGTTCCGGCGTCGCCCTCAGGAGGACAAACGGGGATGCCAGCCTTCAGGTGGCCGCTGACGTCGAGTTTCTTGGCACCCTCGGGAGTGAGGAAGCCGGCATTCTCGCCAGCACTGAGCGACTTCGGCAGAATGTCGCTGAGTTTCCAGGGGAATCCCTTGGGGGCAATGAGTTTGTCGAACTTGGCAACCATAACGGCGTCGTAGGTCTTCGTGTTGGGATCGACGGGAATCATGCCCGAGGCATCGCCAACGCCGAGGACGAACTGACCGGTGACCTGCCAGTGGACGTAGCCAGCCAGCGTGGTGAGGTACTTGATGTCCTTGACGTGCTCCTCGTTGTCGAGGATGCACTGGTAGAGGTGCGAGATGCTCCAGCGCAGCGGAATGTTGTAGTGGAACAGTTCGGAGAGCTCGGCGGCAGCCTTGCCCGTGTTGGTGTTGCGCCACGTGCGGAAAGGCACGAGAATCTGCTGGTCGGCATTGAAGGCCATGTAGCCGTGCATCATGGCAGAGAAGCCGATGGCGGCCAGACTCTCAATCTCGCAGTCGTACTGGCGGAGCACATCCTTACGCAGGTCGGCATAGCAGTCCTGCAGTCCGTACCAGATGGCTTCGGTGGAGTAGGTCCAGAGTCCGTCGACGAGTTGGTTTTCCCACTCGTGGGAGCCCTGTGCGATGGGCTTGTTGTCCTGATCGATGAGGACGGCCTTGATGCGGGTAGAGCCAAACTCGATACCGAGAATGGCTTTACCCTGCATGATTACTTCTTTCGTAGTCATAATCGTTTACTTCAGAGCTTTGTTCAACATGAAGTACACCTCGTTGTTGCGGAGCTGCTGCTTGAACTCGCTGATCTTGGTGTCCTTGTTGATCTTCACATACTCGATGCCAGCTATCTCAGCGAAGTCTTCCCAGTACTCCTCGTTGATGTCGTAAGAGAAGGCGCTGTGGTGGGTACCACCGGCGAGAATCCAAGCACCGGCACCAATCTCGAACGTGGGCTGGGGCACCCAAAGGGCGCTGGCCACGGGCAGGTTGGGCATGGGCTTAGGCTCGATGCACTCTACTTCCTGAGAAATGAGGCGGAAGCGGTTGCCGAGGTCAACGACGGTGGCCTTGATACCGCGGCCAACCTTCGACGTGAAGACGAGGCGGGCAGTCTCCTGCTTGCGGATACCGATACCGAGGAAGTGAACCTCGAGTTTGGGTTTGTCGACGGCGATGAGCGGGCAAACCTCGAGCATATGGCTCTGCAGGCAGCTGGAGCGGTCGCCGGCAAAGTTCAGCGTGTAGTCCTCGAGGAAGGAGCAGCCCTTCGGCATACCCTGCTGGATGACCCAGAGGGTGCGATAGAGGCAAGCGGTCTTCCAGTCGCCCTCAGCACCGAAGCCATAGCCTTCCTGCATGAGACGCTGAGAAGCCAGACCAGGAATCTGGTCGAAGCCGAGGAAGTTGGGATCGTCGATGTCGGCACCGCCGAGGTCGTCGAAGTTGGTGGTGAAGGCAGTGGCGCCCTCGTCCTTCAGCACGCGGCGCAGGGCAATCTCAGCCTTGGCGGCGTTGCGCACCTTCTCCCAGTAGACCTGCTCACCGCACTCGTCGATCTTGATGGTGTAGAGCTTCTTGTACTCTTCAACCAGCTCGTCGACCTCAGCGTCGGTCACGCGCTTGAAGTACTCCATGAGGCTGGAAACGGGATAGTAGTCCACGTGGTAGCCCAGACGCTGCTCGAATTCAACGCGGTCGCCATCGGTAACGGCAACGTTGTTCATGTTCATACCGAACATCAGGCAGCGCACGTCGTGAGCGTCGGCAACACCGGCGGCAACGCGTGCCCAGACGGCAATCTGCTTCTGAGCCTGCTCGTCCTTCCAGTAGCCGCAAACGACCTTGCGGGCAACACGCATACGGGTGCAGATGTGACCAAACTCGATGTCGCCGTGAGCACTCTGGTTGAGGTTCATGAAGTCCATGTCCATCGTTGCCCAGGGGATTTCGGCATTATACTGTGTGTGGAAGTGGAGGAGGGGCTTCTGCAGAGCCTGCAGACCCTTGATCCACATCTTGGCGGGCGAGAAGGTGTGCATCCAGGTGATGATACCGATACACTTCGTCTCGTTGTTGGCAGCCAACATAACCTGCTCTACTTCCTTGGAAGAGTTGGCAGTGCCCTTATAGACAATCTTTACGGGGATGTTGCCACCCTCGTTCAGACCTGCAACCATTTCCTTACTGTGAGCGTCGACAGCAATCACGGCGTCACCACCATAGAGCAACTGTGCACCAGTCACCCACCAAATCTCTAAATCTTTAAACATAATTGTTTTGGCCCCCCACTAACTCCCCAGAGGGGGAGGACCGTAACAGGGCTCGGGTCTTTAATTATTGGTTTTTTTGTTAGGTTTTTTCTATAATTCCCCCCACTTGCGGGATGACGGGGAATTGTTTTTATTTCTTTTTCTGTCCGTAGTAGGCATTGGGACCGTGCTTGCGCGAGAAGTGCTTCTCGATGAGCAGCGGGTTCATCGTGGTATGCGGATTGACGGCATACGACACGAAGGCCATCTTGGCTACCTGCTCCATGACTACGGCGTTATAGACGGCGTTGTCGGCATCCTTGCCCCATGAGAACGGACCGTGGTTCTTCACGAGCACACCAGGGGTGTGGATGGGATTGATCTTTCCGTAGGTAAGGCGCTTCACGATGACGTTGCCCGTCTCGAGTTCGTAGTTGCCTTTCACCTCTTCCTCGGTCATATCGTCGGTGCAGGGAATGGCATCGTGGAAGTAGTCGGCATGGGTGGTACCGATGTTGGGGATGTCGCGTCCGGCCTGTGCCCAAGCAGTGGCATAGGTGGAGTGGGTGTGAACGACACCGCCAATCTCGGGATAGGTGCGGTAGAGGACCAAATGGGTAGGCGTGTCGGACGACGGATTGAGGTCGCCTTCCACCACCTTGCCTGTCTGCAGGTCGACAACCACCATGTCGCTGGCCTTCATCGTGTCATAGTCGACACCAGAGGGCTTGATGACTACGAGGCCTTTTTCGCGGTCGATGCCTGAGACGTTGCCCCAGGTAAAGATAACGAGATTGTGCTTCACCAAATCAAGGTTGGCACGGAATACCTTTTCTTTCAGTTCTTCAAGCATATTATTTATAGTTTCGGGTTCTTGAATTTGGGTTATGAGTATTCAGATTATAATTTAAAAATAGGATCGTCGTCGTACATCTTCCGATTGAAACGATAGAGGGCAGCCCCTCGCTTAGAGGTTACCTTGTCGATCAGTTCGGTTTTCTCGATGAAGTCAATCTGCTTGATGCGCTTACGGAAGTTGCGCTTGTCGATGTCGCCTCCAAGAATGGCTTCGTAGACGTGCTGCAACTGGGTCAGCGTGAACAGGTCGGGCAGAAGGTTGAAACTCAGGGGCTCCGTCTTGATGCGATGGCGCAGGAGCATGACAGCCTTCTTTACCATCTGGTTGTGGTCGGAATAGAGACGAGGCAGCGAATCAATGTCGACCCACTGCAGCCCATATTGCTCGCGCAGCTTGTCGTCGTAGTCGTGGACGTTGATCAAGGCGCAATAGGCTACTGAGATGACGCGCTCGCCTGGGTCTCGGTCGACGGCTCCGAAAGCACCAACCTGCTTCATGTAGATTTTCCTCATGCCGGTGAGGTCGTGGAGGACGCGGTTTGCCGCATCCTCCAGACTCTCATTGACACGAACGAATCCTCCGTAGAGTGACCATTCTCCGCGTCCCGGGTCCATCTGTCGGCGACCGATGAGCAGTTTCAGGTGATTGTTGTCGAAACCGAACACGATGCAGTCGACAGAAACCCAGTATTGAGAATGTTCACTGTAGTATTGGGTCATCAGTTTCTTCTTATTATATATAGGTAATAGGGGAAATGATAATTACCAGAAGTAAGCATAGAAGCATGCGCAGAGACCAATGACAACCAGTGTGCCGATCACATCGAAGGCCCCCCAGCTCTCCTTGATAGACTTCTTGAAGTCAGCGCTGAAGGTGATGGCATCGACCTGAGCCTTCGAAGGAGCAGGTGTGAAGCAGCTCACAACGACCATCAGGATGATGATGAACACCAGCAGCCAGCACTCGAAGATGAGCCAGTTGGTCTGCCAGAACCATGTGGTGTTCTCCCAGAACGCACCGTCCATAGCAGCCTTGCCAGAATCGGTGAGCACGTTGGTGATGAGGCGCACCATACCGATAGCGAAACCTCCAATGAGACCCCATTCACCAGCCTTCGGCGTGATTTTCTTCGAGAAGATACCCAGCGTGAAGACAGCCACCATAGCGGGGGCAATGAGCGACTGGATGTCCTGCAGGTACGAGTAGAGGTTACCCATAGACATCATCACTGGCATCCACAGCAAACCGAGAACGACCACTACGACAGTAGCCATACGACCGACGAAGACGTAGTGAGCCTCGCTCATGCCCTTCTTCATGGGCTTGTAGAAGTCCTCGGTGAAGAGGGTTGCGCAGCTGTTGAAGAAGGCGGCCAGTGAAGCTACCAGAGCACATACGAAGCCGATGGTCACGATACCCTTGATACCAGCAGGCAGAATGTTCTTCACCATCATGGCGAAGGCACCGTCGGTTGACTCGTGGTTGGTAATGTCCATCACAATGCCGCTGTCGGGATTCTGCGAGAGGGCGTAGGCAATCATACCGGGAATCAAGAACATGAAGCAAGGCAGGATCTTGAAGAAACCGGCAGCGATGGTACCGCGGCGAGCGCGCTTCATCACCTCTGCGTTGTCTTCGCCAGGAACCTGACCGAGTACACGCTGTACGATGTGCTGGTCAGTGCACCAGTACCAGAAACCGATGATGGAGGCACCGAGGAACACTACGTAGCCCGGGAACTGCGGATACATGGGATCGCCCGGATCGGTGTGGAACATGTGGGTAGTGCCATAACCGTCGTGGGCAGCATTACATACAGCCATCATGTTCTCCCAACCAGCAGAAATGCTGCCTCCGCCCAGAGCTGAGAGGCCGAGGAAGAGCACGAGGAACGAACCGATAATAAGAATAGGTGTCTGAATGGTGGAAAGTGTCATCACGCCCTTCATACCGCCGAACACGGTGAACACGGCTGTGATAACAATCAGGCCGATGGCGCCGTACCAGAACGGAATGCCCAGCAGATACTTGAAGAAGATACCACCCGTGAAAGCGGTCACGCTGACCTTAGTCAGCACGTAGGCTACGAGGGTGATGATACTCAGCCACGAACCAGTGCGCTGGGTGTAGCGGAACTTCAGGAAGTCGGGCATCGTGATGATTTTGCCCATCTTGTTGATGAGCAGCTGGTAGAAGGGAACAAACAGCCAGCCAAGGATGAGGATCATCCAGCCTTGCATCTCCCAGTGGGCCATGCCCACGCCGTCCTTGGCACCTGTACCAGCCAGGCCCACGAGGTGTTCTGAGCCGATATTGGCGGCGAAGATGGCCATACCGATCACGTACCAAGGCTCACCCTTACCGAAGAGGTAAGCAGAAGAGTCTTCGCCCTGCTGGGCTTTCTTGTCTTTCCAGATGGCATACCACACAGCTGCCACCACTCCTAAAAGGCCGACGATGAGTACCACCCAGTCGAGCCAGATAAATTCATGTGAACTCCAGTTCATTTGATTGAATGATTGTTATTGATGATGATTAATAGATTTCGGATTATTTTGTTGTGAACTTGTAAACACAGTGGCTCAGGTACTTCTCACCGGGCTTCAGGTAGGGGCTGGGCCATCCTTTGGCAACCTTGTTGGGAGAGTCGGGATACTTCTGAGTTTCGAGACAGACACTCACATGCTTCGGATACTTAATGCCGTTCTTGCAGGTGATGCCAGTGCCCTGGAAATTGCCTGTGTAGACTTGGATACCGGGCTCGTTGGTGAATACCTGCATGAAGATGCCGGTAGTCTTGTCGTAGAGGCTTGCAGCCACCATCTGGTCGTTGCCCTTACCGTCCTTATAGGTGTTCAGGCAGTAGTTGTGGTCGTAGCCGCCAGCGTATTTAATCTGATGCTCGGTGGTATCGGCAATCATCTCATAGAGAGCGCGTGGCTTTTTGAAGTCGAGCGAAGATCCGTAGACGTCGCGCAGTTCGCCAGTAGTCATATAGGTCGTGTCGATGGGTGTCATCTTGTCGGCATTCACGTAGAGTTCCATGTTGGTGCCAGGCTGTGAGGGGTTGCCCGTGAGCGTGAAGTAGGCGTGGTTGCACATGTTGATGACAGTCTCCTTGTCGGTAGTGGCCTCGAAGGTGCAGTCGAGAGCATTGTCCTCAGTGAGCTTATAGGTAGCGATGGCTGTCACGGTGCCGGGGAAACCATTGTCGCCGTCGGGCGAGACGATGGTGAGCTTCAGTGTCTGCTCGTCAACCTGCTCGGCATCATACACCTGATACTGCCATCCTGAAGGACCGCCATGCAGACAGTGGCCAAAGTTGTTGGTAGGCAGCTGATACTTCTGTCCGGCAACGGTAATCTGACCTTTGTTGATACGATTGGCATAACGTCCGATTGTTGCGCCATAGTCGCTCGGAGAGTTTACGGAGTCGGCATACTGTGCGATGTTGTCATAGCCTAGCACGACATCTCTGAAATTACCATCCCTGTCGGGAACCATCAGCGACACCAGGCGTCCGCCGAAGTTGGTGAAGCAAGCCTCCACGCCGTTCTTGTTTTTCAAGACATACAGCTTGACAGGCTTTTCGTTGATAACGGTGTCGAACTTGGCAGGATCAAGGCCAGAAAGGGTCTTGCCGCCGTTACCACATGAAGCAAGCAGCATGGTTGCCATGCCGGCTCCAAATAACATTGTCTTAAAGTTTGCCATAAAAACGAATTGTTAATAAGTTGTTATTAAGTTTGTTTTATCTATATCTTTTTCGTCGGTATTACAACCAAGTATAGCAGTATGATTTGTATTTTGGTGTAAAATTACAACTTTTTTTTCAATGCCGTACATTTTACTCTTTATTTTTTAGTGAAAGCGCGCTTATTTCACATTTTTTATGGTTTTACTACCATAAAAGAAAGCACCCTGCTGCTCGAAGTTGAGTAGCAGGGTGTTTGTTAAGATGTACTAAAAAACGTAGTTTAGTCGACCTTGATATCGGTATTGACGTTCTTAGAACCGATGAGGGCGTAGTACAGTATGTAGGCTGCACATGCCAGCGGTACCCAGAAACTCGTGAGGTAAGAACCTGTCCAGTCGGCCACGAGGCCCTGAACGCCTACCATGATGGCGAAACCACAAACCATGGTCATGAAAGCACCTGAAGCGATAGCTGTGTACTTACCCAGACCCTCAGTAGCAAGGTTGAAGATACCACCCCACATCACAGATGCGCAGAGGCCAACCAGCAGGAAGCAGAATACGCCAATAGGCAAGTCGCCCCACATGAGCTTCATGTTTGTGTAGTCGATACCGGGAACAGAAACTGTCAGGGTTGTGGGCAGGAAGATGCCGAGGGCAATCAGGATGATGGCAGCTGTGCTAACGAAAGTAATCATAGCCTTCGTAGAAACTTTTCCACCAACAACGCCTCCAATGAAACGGCCGATAAGCATGAAGATGAAGAAAAGGGCAGAGAGTGTACCAACGTAGCTGGCATCCATGGCTAGTCCAGGAGTCGGTGCGTCAGTAGCAGCTGTCAAATACTGCAGGATGTAGCCAGGAATACCCATCTCCACGCCACCATAGAGACCGATAGCGAGGATGCCAAGATTGAAGTGGCGGAACGAGAATGCGCTGTGAGGATCCTTCTCACCTTTCTTCTCCTCAACGGGCTGCTGAGGCTCTTCAATCTTTGTGAAGGCAATCACGATAAAGGCAATCACGAAGATGGCCAGGGCAATCATCAGAGCTGGTGTGGCATCGGAGATCTTTGCCTTAGCAGCATCGCCGATGAGGGCACCCATGATGATGTAAACAGCAACAGCTGCCGAAGAGTTGAACACGCCACCAATCTGGATGAGCTGGTTACCCTTGTTGCCACCGCCGCCGAGAAGGTTCAGCATCGGGTTGACAACCGTGTTCAGGATGCACATGCAGCATCCTGAGATCAGGGCACCGATGAGGTAGACAGCCATACCGCCCCAACCGGACAGCCACTGCACGATAATGCCAATGATACCTACGAGAAGACCAATCAGAGCAGTCTTCTTGTAGCCGTACTTCTTGATGCACATACCTGCGGGGAAGCCCATCAGCAGATAAGCCATGAAGTTACCGTAGTTACCGATCATAGCCATGAAGTTAGTCGTGCCGAACTGGTTCTTCACAATCACACCCATGGGCGAGCACAGATTGGTAACGAAGGCAATCATGGCAAAGAGGGCAATCATTACGATGATAGCACCCCATTGTGTTGTTTGTTGCTTACTCATTTTGTAATTATCGATTTACTGATTTACGAATTACGATTATACTCGCATGGTAAGTGATCAGCAGATTTTGCGAGAACCATCGCTGATGACCACGTCGTAGACCTTCGGAGCCTTGCCGTACTTCTCAAAGTACTTCTGGCAGGCGGTCTTTATGAAGTCGTCATAGAGTTCGTCCTTCACGAGGTTGATAGTGCAACCGCCGAAGCCACCACCCATGATGCGCGAACCTGTCACACCGCACTCCTTGGCGATGTCGTTGAGGAAGTCGAGCTCTTCGCAGCTCACCTCATACTCTTTCGACAATCCTTCGTGGGTCTCATACATCTTCTTACCTACGGTCTCGTAGTCGCCTGCAACGAGTGCATCGCAGACCGCCAACACGCGATCCTTCTCGCCGAGCACGAAGTGGGCACGCTTGTAGTCCTCTTCGCCTACCTCGGCACGTACTTCCTCAAGCTGTTCCCATGTGCAGTCGCGCAATGTCTCGAACTTTCCTTCTGGATGCTTGGCAGCAATGTGCTTCACTACGTTCTCGCAAGAGTTGCGTCGATCATTGTAAGGCGAGCCTGCCAGTTCGTGTTTCACGCAAGAGTTCAGCAGAACAAGCTTGTAGCCCTGCGGATTGAAGGGGAAGTATTCGAACTCGCGGCTACGGCAGTCGAGGCGCATAAGTTTGCCTTTCTGACCGAAAACGGAAGCGAACTGGTCCATGATACCGCAGTTCACACCGCAGTAGTTGTGCTCAGTAGCCTGGCCAGCAAGCACCATGTCCCACTTTGAAACCTTGTTGTCGCCGAAGAGGTCGTTCAGTCCGCATGCGAAGCAACTCTCCATAGCTGCCGACGAAGACATGCCAGCACCGAGGGGTACATCACCTGCGAAGGCAATATTATAACCTTTAACGGGAACGCCTAACTTCTCCATTTCCAGCGTGATACCATAAATGTAACGAGCCCATGAGGCGCGAGGTCCCTGACCATCGTGGAAGTCAAAGTCAACGCGATCCTTCAGGTCGATAGAATAGGCGCGGATAGTGCTTTCTGTTCCATTGGGGCGCATTTCTGCCATGATGCCTTTGTCAACAGCACCGGGGAATACGAAGCCACCATTGTAGTCGGTGTGCTCACCAATGAGGTTGATACGACCCGGCGAAGCATAGATGTTGCCGGTCTTGCCATCGAAGTGCTTGATGAAGCGACTTCTTACGAATTCAATGTCCATAAGCTTAAATGATTTGTTATTGTTAAGAATTAATTATTTTTCGATACCGAACTTGTAAATGGTCTTCTGGCGATACTCTTCACCCGGGCGCAGTATGACGCTGGGGAAATAAGGATGGTTGGGAGAGTCGGGGAAGTGCTGGCACTCGAAGCAGATGCCTGAGCGGCGGGGGAACGTGGCACCATGCTGGCCTGTATAGCCGTCGGCCCAGTTGTCGGTGTAGAGCTGTACGCCAGGCTCAGTGGTGTAGACTTCCATCGTGCGACCGCTCTTCGGCTCTACGAGACGGGCTGCAAAGCTCAGCTCACCTTCTTCGTTTTTGTTCAGCACATAGCAGTGGTCGTAGCCGGCACCATTTTTAATCTGCTCATCGTCAGCATCAATGTCTTTGCCTACAGCCTTCGGCTCGCGAAAATCGAACGGCGTGCCCTTCACGAAGCGAATTTCACCTGTGGGAATCGATGTGTCGTCAATAGGCAGGTAGTAGTCGGCGTTAATCTGGCAGAGCTGGTCGTCAATGGTAGGAGTGGGATTGGCAATGCCCTGCAGTGAGAAGAATCCGTGGCTTGTGAGGTTGAGGATGGTTTTCTTGTTGGTCTGAGCCATGTACTCAATGACAAGTTCGTTTTCGTCGGTGAAAGTGTATACAACCGTTACTTTCATCTCGCCAGTGTAACCTTCTTCTCCATAAGGACTTACGTACTTCAGTACGAGCGTCTTGTCGTTCATCTGGAGGGCTTCCCATACTTTGGCATTCCAACCCTTCAGGCCGCCATGCAGAGCATTCGGGCCATTGTTGATGGCCAGCTCATACTTCTTGCCGTTCAGCTGGAACTTACCGCGGCAGATGCGATTGCCGTAGCGGCCAATAAGTGTGGAGAGATAAGGTTCTGGACTATTGATGACACCTTCTATTGTGTCGTGACCCTGAATGACGTTGGCATAATTTCCATCGCGATCGGGAACCATAATAGCAACAAGTGCTCCACCGTAGTTGGTGATGGCAACCTCATTGCCCTGACTGTTCTTCAAAATGTAAAGATCGGTCTGTTTACCGTTGACAGTGGTCTGAAAGTCTTCACGCTTCAGACCACAGAGATTCGCTGTTTCTCTTGTGTTCATGATGTTGGAGTTTTTAGTTATAACTAATACTATCCTGCAAAATAAACAAAAAAAAATGGAAATAGCAAACTTATTGCAAAAAAAATAACTTTTGCTTAGCGTTAAAAACAATTAAAGAAAGGAAATCGGTATTCTTTTCGTGTTGTTCTTGCCTTTCTGTGATGCTTCATCGGATTATCTGAGTGCGGTGAGCAGATCGGCCACAATATAGCTGCTGCCACCAATGAATATGAAATCGTCGGCTGCGGCCTCAGTAAGAGCAGCTTGAAAAGCTTCGGCAACTTTTGGGAATGTCTTGCCGCAGAGCTGATGGCCGACAGCCAGTTCGGCAACACGTTGGGCAGGAATGGCCCTGTGGTTGTTGGCCTGAGTGAAGTAGTAAAGTGCTTGCTTGGGCAGCATGGCGAGTACAGCGTTGATGTCTTTGTCATCAACCATACCGAAGACGATGCGTAGTTGGCGGCATTGCTGCTGGTTGATCTGTGGAGCCAGATACTCCCAGGCTGCTGGGTTGTGGCCTGTATCGCAGATGACAAGCGGCTCCTGACGCAACATCTGCCAGCGCCCCATTAGTCCTGTGTTCTGTGTAATATGCATAAGGGCTCGGCTGATAAGGCTTTCTGCGTCAGGAAGTTGCTCAATTCTCTCCAGAATCTGGGCTGCGCAGAGAATGGTTCGCAAGTTCTTTTGCTGGTAACTGCCTTTCAGTTCGAAGTCGGGGAGTGGAGTGGGGCATTCAAACTCTTCGGCAAAGCAGATGAGTGCCTCCATTTCTTTTGCTTTCTGCTCGAATACAGGGCGTGTTTCTGCAGTTGTCTCACCGATGACAACTGGCACTCCTTTCTTGATGATACCTGCCTTCTCCGATGCTATCTGAGCCAGCGTGGTGCCCAGGAATTGGGTGTGGTCTAAGGCAATGTTGGTGATGACACAAAGTTCTGGACGAATGATGTTTGTGCAATCAAGTCGTCCGCCAAGCCCCACTTCGATGACGGCCACGTCCACCTTCTCGTCGGCAAAGTACTTGAAGGCCAGGGCAGTAGTCAGTTCAAAGAAAGAGGGGAAAAGAATATTGGCTGCATGATGGCCCGGACGTGGCTGGTTCCAGTTGATGAAGTCTTCGACAAAGTCGATGACGTATTGTTCGGATACACATTGTCCATTTACACGAATGCGCTCACGAAAATCAATAAGGTGGGGCGACGTGTAGAGTCCTACGCGTAGTCCCGCCTCTTGTAGAATGCTGGCCAGCGAGTGGGAAACGGAACCTTTTCCGTTGGTGCCAGCCACATGGATAGTTCGGAAACCAGTGTGCGGATGCCCGTAGTGCTCGTCGAGCGCCCATGTGGTCTGAAGTCCTGGTTTGTAGGCTGATGCTCCGACGTGTTCGAATACGGGCGTTGCTTGATAGAGATACTGGATGGTTTCCTGATAATTCATAGTCTCAACTACTTGTGATCAGCTGAAATAGTTTTTGAACTTGCTGAAGATAGAGCGCTTGGTAGCCGAGTCGCCCTGGAAGTTGTCGCTCGAGCGCAGTTGTTCCAGCATCTGACGTTCGTGGCGTTCGAGTGTCTTTGGCACATAGACGCTGATGTTAACCACGAGGTCACCCTGTCCGTTGCCGTAGCCTTGCACGGCAGGCAGCCCTTTTCCGCGCAGGCGAAGTGTCTTGCCAGGCTGGGTGCCAGCTTCTATCTTCACGCGCACCTTCTTACCGTCGATAGTGGGAATCTCCACATCGCCGCCAAGGGCTGCTGTCGGGAAGTCGAGCAGCAGGTTGTAGATGATGTCCTGATTGTCTCGGATGAACGTGTCGTTGGGCTCTTCCTCTATAAAAACCTGTATGTTGCCGTTGACACCATTGTGAGGAGCGGCGTTTCCTTTTCCGGGTACGTTGACCACCATTCCTTCGGCCACGCCTGCGGGGATGTTGATCTCTACGACTTCTTCTCCTTTCACGATACCAGTTCCGGCGCAGTGAGGACATTTGTTCTTAATGACTTTTCCCTCACCGTGGCATGTGGGGCACTCGCTTTGCGTTTGCATCATGCCGAGTATCGAACGAACCGTCTTTACGGTATATCCGTTACCGTTGCAGGTGGGGCAGGTAGTGGCTGAACTACCAGCCTGGGCACCACTTCCGTGGCAATGCTGGCAGACAACGTCCTTCTTTACCTTGAATTTCTTCGTGACACCTGTGGCAACCTCTTGTAACGATAGGCGCACTTTCAGTCGAAGGTCGGAACCGCGATATTGAGCCCGCTGAGCTCCACCTCCGCCGAAACCTCCGAAGCCGCTAAATCCTCCACGTCCGCCAAAAACGTCGCCGAACATCGAGAAAATGTCGTCCATCGAGAAGCCTCCAGCACCGCCGAATCCTCCGAAGCCACCTTCCATGTTGGGGCCGTCGAATCCGAACTGATCGTACTGTTGGCGCTTCTGCTTGTCGCTCAGCACGCTATAGGCTTCGGCCGCCTCTTTGAATTTCTCCTCGGCCTCCTTGTTGCCCGGATTGCGGTCTGGGTGATATTTGATGGCAATCTTTCGGTAAGCCTTCTTGATTTCGTCATCAGTGGCTTGCTTACCGACGCCAAGTACCTCGTAATAGTCTCTCTTTGCCATAATTCTTTCTTGTCTTTTATCAGTTCCTCCTTTTGTTGGGCGGCAATATTATTGGCCTACAGCCACCTTCGCGTGGCGAATCACTTTGTCGTTCAGCATATAGCCTGTCTGCACACAATCGATAACCTTGCCTTTCTTGTCGTCTCCCATACCAGGTACCATTGCGATGGCCTCGTGGTAGTCTACGTCGAAATCCTTGTCGGTGGTGTCGATTTTCTGTACGCCCAGTCCCTCCAGCGTCTTAATGAACTTCTTGAAAATGAGGTCCATGCCTTCCTTGATGGCAGCCGGATCGTCAGTATGAGTGTCAGCAAGTGCGCGCTCGAAGTCGTCGAGGACTGGCAAAATGGCAGTAATGGTCTTTTCGCCGCCGTTCAGTATGAGTTCAGCCTTCTCTTTCAGCGTGCGTTTCTTATAGTTTTCAAACTCGGCCACTGTGCGCAGCAGCTGGTCTTTCAGCTTGGCTATCTCGTCCAGCGCGGTGTCGAGTGGGTCTTTCGTTTCTTCCTCTTGAGCCTTTTCGGAAGTCTCCTGCTCCAGAGTTTCCTGTGTGTTTTCGGTCTCTTGGGCTTGCGTTTCTGCAGCCTGAGCCTCGTTTTTCTCTTCCTGGCTTTCGCCTTCGATATTGATGTTTTTCTCTTCGTTCATAGTTTTTCGTTTTGAGTTTCTAAACAGTCTCATAACAAATTCCGTGCCAATCGTTCTTTATACGTCATACATGCGAGCCTTCTGCTCCTTGATCTGCTCGTCGTAGATGTAGTCGTCATAGTCCATCAGTTTGTCGATGGTGCCGCTGGGAGTCAGTTCGATGATGCGGTTGGCCACAGTCTGAATGAACTCATGGTCGTGAGAGGCAAAGAGGATGTTGCCTTTAAACTGTATGAGGTTGTTGTTGAAAGCCTGAATTGATTCCAGGTCGAGGTGGTTGGTGGGAGTGTCGAGGATGAGGCAGTTGGCATTCTTCAGTTGCATACGAGCAATCATACAGCGCATTTTCTCGCCGCCGGAGAGCACGTTAACTTTCTTCTCTACTTCTTCCTGCTTGAACAGCATTCGGCCAAGATAGCCCTTCATCACCACTTCGTTTCCAGGACCATACTGCGAGAGCCAGTCAACGAGGTTCATCTCAGACTGGAAGAACTCGGTGTTGTCCAGCGGCAGGTAGGCCGTTGTGATGGTGATACCCCACTTGAAGGTGCCGCCATCAGCTTGGCGGTTGCCATTGATGATTTCGAAGAGGGCTGTCATAGCTTTCGGGTTATGCGATAGGAAAACGGTCTTCTGGCCTTTTTCGATGTTGAACGAAACGTTGTCGAAGAGTACCGTTCCGTCGGTGTCGACAGCTTTCAGGCCTTCCACTTCGAGTATCTGGTTGCCTGGCTCACGTTCCATCTGGAAGATGATGCCGGGATACTTGCGGGTTGACGGCGTGATTTCCTCGACGTTCAGCTTCTCAAGCATCTTCTTGCGTGAGGTTGTCTGCTTCGACTTTGCCACATTGGCCGAGAAGCGGCGGATGAATTCCTCCAGCTGCTTGCGCTTTTCTTCGGCTTTCATTTTCTGGTTCTGAGCCTGACGCAGTGCCAGCTGGCTTGATTCGTACCAGAACGAGTAGTTACCTGAGAAAACAGTCACCTTGCCGAAGTCGATGTCGACGGTCTGCGTCGAAACGGCATCCAGGAAGTGACGGTCGTGGCTCACCACGAGCACACACTGCTCCAGTGAACTCAGGTATTCCTCCAGCCACTGCACGGTGTCGAGATCGAGGTCGTTGGTGGGCTCGTCGAGCAGCAGGTTGTCGGGATGTCCGAAGAGCGCCTTTGCCAGCATCACACGCACCTTCTCGTTGTTAGAGAGCTCCGACATCTGCTTGTAGTGCTGAGCCTCCTTCACACCGAGGTTTTGCAGCAGCTGAGCAGCCTCACTCTCAGCCTCCCAGCCATTCATTTCTGCAAACTTCAGCTCCAAGTCGGCGGCGCGGTTGCCGTCTTCCTCGCTCATCTCGGGCTTGGCATAGAGGGCCTCGCGTTCTTTCATGTTTTCCCAGAGGGGCTGATGGCCCATGAGTACGGTGTCCATGACCGTGTATTCGTCGTATTTGAAGTGATCCTGCGAGAGCACCGACAGACGCTCGCCGGGAGCAAGTTCTATCGAGCCCTTGTTGGGCTCCAGCTCACCGCTGATAGCCTTCAGGAGGGTTGACTTGCCGGCGCCGTTTGCACCGATGATGCCATAGATGTTTCCACTTGTGAATTTGATGTTTACGTCCTTGTAAAGCACGCGCTTTCCGAACTGGATAGCCAGGTTTGTGACTGTTATCATGTTGCTATATACCTTATTATATGATTTTGCGGGTGCAAAGTTACGAATAAGTGAGCGAAATGCAAAACAAAAAGCAAATTTTGTTTTCATTTCCGAACGATAGGACTCGAAACTTGTTTTCGCTTGCGTTTAGCAAGAATTTCGACGAAGCCAATGTTACGTCTTTTTTCTCAGATATCAGAATGAAGTTGAAAATAGTACGTGGTGGCTGAGCGTAAGAATAAAAAAACCGCCGGGTCTGAGACCCAGCGGCATTCTCTCACTTTTTCAGTTCGAGCACTGTGATACTGATAATTACTCAGCAACAGTTGTGTCGGCAGCAGCAGTGTCGGCAGCAGCGGTGTCAACGGCTGCGGTGTCAACAGCTACAGTGTCTTCTACGACCTCGGCGGGCTTCTGGTTGTTACCGCAAGATGCGAACGAGATAGCTGCCATTGCTACGAACATAAAAACTAATTTCTTCATTTTCTTTGCTTTTTTAAATCTGTAAAACAATCATTTGTTTATTAAAACGATGCAAAGGTAAGCATTTTTTTGATACGTTGTACTTTTTTTTTCGACTTTTTTTTGCCGATTTTGTAACTTTTTTGTAATGTATTGATAATCAATGATTTACAAAGTGTAAAAAATAGTTAAAGATTTTGTGCTCCCACACAAAGTGGTCAGAAATGCCTTTTTTTGAATTTTGTTGAGGAATGTTTCAGAGCATTTTTCTGCTCACTTCCTGTGCTCGTTCGCAACTTTTTTGTACCTTTGCATGCAAATGCGTTTCAGACGCATATTATATATATAATAAGGTGTAGGCAACTTATGATAGATACTTCAGCCTTTCAAGGCAAAAAAGCGGCTTATTTCACGTTGGGCTGTAAGCTGAACTTCTCAGAGACTTCAACGTTCGGTCGTATGCTTCAACAGTTGGGAGTCACGACGGCTGGGCAGGGCGAGCAAGCCGATCTCTGTCTCATCAATACGTGTTCGGTCACAGAAGTGGCCGATCACAAGTGTCGGCAAGCCATCCATCGCATGGTGCGCCAGCATCCTGACGCCTTCGTTGTTGTCACTGGCTGCTACGCCCAGCTGGAGCCGCAGACTATTGGCCGCATTCCTGGCGTCGACCTCGTGCTTGGAGCCAACGAGAAAGCCAACCTCATCCTGTTTCTCAACGACGCTTGGACGAAGGCTGACGGGCAGACCCGTGTGCACGCTGTTGAAAAGACGCGCGACATAACGACCTTTGCCCCTTCTTGTTCGAGAGGCAACCGCACACGTTACTTCCTGAAAGTGCAGGACGGATGCAACTATTTCTGCACCTACTGCACCATTCCCTTCGCTCGAGGCTTTTCGCGTAATCCCACTATCAGTTCACTCGTTGAGCAAGCATGCGAGGCAGCCCGTGAAGGAGGTAAGGAGATTGTGCTGACGGGTGTCAACATCGGCGACTTCGGGCGTACCACGGGTGAGCAGTTCCTTGACCTCGTGAAAGCTCTTGACCAAATACAGGGCATCAGCCGTTTTCGAATCAGCAGCCTCGAGCCCGATCTGCTGAGCGACGAACTCATTGAGTATTGTGCCCAGAGCCGCGCTTTCATGCCCCATTTCCACATACCCCTGCAGAGTGGTAGCGACGAGGTGCTTCGGCTCATGCACCGCCGCTACGACAAGGCTCTTTTCGCCCACAAGGTGGAACTCATCAAGCAAAAAATGCCCGATGCCTTCATTGGTGTTGACGTGATGGTAGGCACGCGAGGCGAGACCCCCGAATACTTTGCCGAGTGCTACGACTTCCTGCGTTCGCTTGATGTCACCCAGTTGCATGTCTTTCCCTATTCTGAGCGCCCTGGAACAGCCGCCTTGCGCATCCCCTATATCGTGTCCGATCAGGAGAAAAAGCTTCGCTCGCGCCAGCTGCTCGACCTTTCCGACCAGAAGACGGAGGCTTTCTATGCTCGCCACATCGGTCAGGAAGCCGAAGTGCTTTTCGAGAAAGCCACCCGCGGCAAGGCTATGCACGGGTTCACGCGCAACTACATCCGTGTGGAACTTGCCCCACAGGCTGCCCGCGACGACTTCGACAACCAGCTGCTGCGCGTCAGGTTGGGCGACTTCAATCATGATAAGACTGCACTGAAAGCAGAGATTTTGAATGGATAAAAGAAACATGAAGACAGCCATAGTAATACTCAACTGGAACGGTAGGAAGATGCTCGAACGCTATCTGCCCTCTGTCGTCGAAAATACCCCTGACGATGCAGCCGTTATCGTAGCTGATAACGCCTCTTCCGACGGCTCGCTCGACTTCCTCGCCCAATACTATCCAAGTGTACGATGCCTTCCCCTCGACGTCAATTATGGTTTTGCCGAAGGCTACAACAGGGCGTTGCGACTGGTCGAAGCCCAATACTACGTGTTGCTCAATAGCGACGTGGAGGTCACAGCCGGCTGGCTAAAGCCTCTTGTCGATTACATGGATGCCCACAATGAAGTGGCTGCATGCCAGCCAAAACTGCTCTCATGGACTTCCAAAGGTTACTTCGAGTATGCTGGAGCATCGGGTGGATTCATCGACCGGTATGGCTATCCTTTCTGCCGCGGGCGACTTTTCGATACGGTGGAAGAAGACCAAGGTCAGTACGACCAGCCTGCTTCTGTGCTCTGGGCTACGGGAGCCTGCCTCTTCATCCGCTCTGCCGACTACTGGGCTGCAGGTGGGCTCGACGGCCGCTTCTTCGCTCACAACGAGGAGATAGACCTCTGTTGGCGCCTTCACATCATGGGGCGTCAGGTGATGTGTCTGCCGCAGAGCCTCGTCTACCATCTGGGGGGAGGAACACTTCCCAAAGGCAATCCTCGCAAGACATTCCTAAACTTCCGCAACAACCTGACGATGCTATATAAGTGCTTGCCCGACGACGAATTGCAACACGTCATGCGATGGCGCTGGTTCCTCGACTATCTGGCAGCCTGGCAGACTCTCATCCTCAACCGCAACTTCGGAGACTTCAAGGCTATCTATCAGGCCCGTCGGGCTTTCCGCCGTTGGAAAAAAGATTTTGCTCCCGATCGGGAGCGCATTCAGAGCAGTCGACGCCAGGATGTAATACCGGAACGTAAACGTTTCTCTCTCCTTTGGCAATACTACGCTCATCGGCATCGTCACTATTCAGAACTGCCTCAGTAGAATAGAGCCCTTTCACTCTCATGTGGAAGGGTTTTTCTTATCCTGTAGAAGACCCGTTTATACCCGTACGGAAGCCTCATTTATACCCCTACGGAAGACGCGTTTATATGCTCCAGAAGACCCTTCTGTACAGAACGGAAGGGCCTTCTGTTACCTGCAGAAGGGTTTTCTGTAAATGAAGAATGGGCAGCATGTCTGCAGAGAAAGGGCAATCTGTAAACAGCAGACGAGCGGCCTGTACGTTTTTAAGAAAGGCAATCTATTCTTCCAACCAAGAGTCGATCAGTCGGCGGGCAATGCTGAGTTTTTCAGGGATGTGGGGGAGATTGTCTTTGCGGAACCAGCCTCCGGCAGAGAGCTCGCTGCGCTGAAGGTGAATGTCGCCGCTGGCATAGTCGGCATGAAAGCCCACCATGAGGCCGCAGGGATAGGGCCAGGGCTGCGAACCAAAGTAGCGTAGGTTGCTGATTTCGAGGCTGGTTTCCTCGCGCACCTCGCGTACTACAGCTTCTTCAAGCGATTCCCCCGTTTCAACGAAGCCGGCCACGAGGCCGTAGAAATCGCCCCTGAAGTTGCGGGCGTGCACCAGCAGTACTTCCTCGCCTCGGTGGATGAGCACGATGATGGCCGTTGCCAGCTGTGGCCATACCTCCTTGCCACATTCTGTGCAGCGCTTGGAAATCTCAGTGTGCAACTTCATGGGTGCGCCACACACGCCGCAGTACTTGGTGTTCTGGTCCCAGTAGAGTATCTCCTGACACTTTCCTGCTTTCTGATAGAGGTCGGAGCTGAGCTTCGCATAGGAGGCACGCAGACCACACATCTCGTAGCGAGGATGGCCAACGATGGGACTGTCGACGGCGAAAGTGCGCACGCCAGTACCGTCGGCGAATGGCGTGATGGTGTGGATCGTTGTCCAGGGCTTCACCTCTACAGGCGCTCCCTCGCTGAGGGGGATGCCGTAGGTGCCGTCGGGACGGTGTTCGAGCATCAGGTCTCCCTTGCAGAATATGAACCAGAGTTTCATCAGCACATTATTTTTTTTATTCTTCAATTCTCAGTTTCCATAGTATCCAAGAGACCGCCTGATTATTCCTTGAACAGAATCTTGCGGTCGCGCTCGGCAGCGGGCTTCACCCATTCCTCGGGCACCAACTTCCAGTTGTTGTTTGGCTGGGGATCAACCTCGCCCATGCGCTCGATTTCCTTCATGAGATAGTAGCGCTGGTCGCGATCGCTGCGCCAGATGACACGCTTTTCAAGCTCATCGCGCGGTATACCGGCACCACGCGTGAGCAACTCGCCACCGCCGTTGCCACGATAGCTGTTCACGGCTACCTTATACCACTTGGTCTCGTCGAAAGGTTCGCCGTTGCTCATCTGCAGAATCTTCACCTTCTGGCCGTCGGGCTTGGTAACATCAACGATGTAGTCGATGCCTGCGGCAGAGTCGAAATTGAAGGAGAAGTTCTTGAAGCCCAGTCGTTGCTGGTCGCCGAATGTGCTCTCGCTGAGCAGCAGCAGGTGGTCGTCGGGCGAGGTCATTGTGTTCATCCACAGGTTGTAGCTCATCTCGAGGTGTTTGCGTATTTCCTCACCCGTCAGACGCATGACGTAGAGCTGGTTTTCAAACTTGTAGAGGTTGAACATATCACTCACGGTGACGGGACCTTTCTTGATGGATGCATCGAAGGAGAGGGGTGCGTTGAACGAGATGTCAGCGCCAGTGATCTGCAGTTGCAGGTTGAGGATGAAGTCGTTGAAGGCCGAGTTGCCGAAGTAGCTGTCGCGTGTAGAGATGGTGTTCTTGAACACGCCAATCTGGTGGTTGACGAAAGCGCTTACCTTCTCCATGTGGGACTTGAAGTGCTCCATATAGGCTTCGTCGAGTGGTTCATCCACCACATCGACGATGTTTCCGCTGACGGTCTTGCTGATGACCTTGCCCTTTCGAAGAGTCAGTTGTATGGTGGCATCGGCCACAGAGATGGCATTGTTGGCCGGGTCGAGACAGGTGACGGGCTTGCCTTCGACGTTAGTGACCACCTCGTTGTGGCGCGTGTGATCGTGGCCGAACAGCACCAGGTCGAAGCCTGGCACTTCCTGAGCAACGCGAATCGACGCATCTTCCTCATACTCAGCGGTCTTGATGCCTCCCTCCTTGCCGCTGTGGAAGAGTCCCACCACTACGTCGGGGTGCTCGTTCTTCTGCAGATAGTCCATCCAGTAGCGAGCTGTCGACACCATCTCGTCGAAGCGCAGTCCGCTCCAGATGTCCTCGGTCAGCCAGTTGGGGATGGCGGGGGTGATCATGCCGATAATGGCAATCTTTACTCCCTGACGGTTGAGGATGGTATAGGGAGGCACGTAGGGCTTACCCGTTTTGGTGTCGATGATGTTGGCGCCCAGCATGGGACAGTTGACTTCCTTGATCCATTTGTCGTAGCAGGCATGCCCCGTTTCAACATCATGGTTGCCGAAAGCTTCGGCATCGTAGTGCATGTAGTTGATGACGTCGGCAGCCACGTTGGTCGACTCCGTGTCGATGTAGTTATAGTAGTAGCAGGTGGGCTGTCCCTGTAGGATGTCGCCATTGTCTACGAGGATGACGTTCTCGCCCAGTTCGGCACGCAGCTTGTTGACATAGGTGCTCACGCGAGCCAGCGTCCCGCGCTTAGGTTTGCGGGTGATGAAGTCGTAGGGAAAAAACGAACCATGCACGTCGCTCGTTTCAACGATGCGCAGGGTGACGGTCTGGGTCTTCTTCTTTGCCATAGCCGGTTGAAGCATCAGCAGTGCCATTAGGCACAGGATAGTCGTTTTTTTCATGTTTCTTGGGGGATGGGGTGTAGGATGTGCTATTGACTATTCAATGATACGAGACATGTTGAACTCAACGATTCTAAACTCAGCATTCACGTGCGAGCTGACGCGGTAGCGGGTCTCCGAGTCAGGCTTTCCGTTGTTGAACACCACCTTTTGGCGGGCGTTGAAGTGGACGTCGTATTCATACTGGTCTACGCTCACTTCCTTCTTGTCGATTTGCAACTGGTCGGGTAGGTACCAGTTCATGTTTTCCACGTCGGGTCGCCAGAGGCTGTTCACGTAGCTCATGACATCGCTCTTCAGTGCGTCAGGCCGTCCCTGGAAATTCTTCAAGACGGAGGCAACCGTTTCGCCTACCTGACTGGCATTTCTCGAGTTGATGCCCTGGAAGAAGCGGCGGTAGAGCAGCGAGATGGTTTCTTCCTCTTCTGGCTGCAGGGTCTTGGCGTTGAGTTTCTTGATTTCCTCGTCGGCGTCGACCACATACTTGCCGTTGGGGTGCTCGCGCTGGTAGGAGTAGAAGCTTTCCTCCGTGTTCTCGGCTTTGGCTTTCTCCCAGTCTATGGAGTCAATCTTGTTGAGAGCCTCTCCCTTGTGGGCCGACTGTGGATATTGCTTGATGAACTCCAGAAGCATCGTTTTCGACTTGCTGGCGCAGGCGTTCGTCCAGTCGCGTTCGGCCTGCTGAATGGCTGTGAGGCGCTGTTGAATGGAGTCGCGGCGTGCGTGTGAGGCATCGCGATAGGTGTCGAGGAAACTCTGCAGCACCAGCGGGTCGCTGCTGGTCATAGCGTAGGTGTAGGCCTCGCTCTCCTTGGTGTCCTTTGCGTTGTGGTAGAAGTAGAAGCAGACGCCGCAGATGACCATCGCCATGAGGAACGAGAAGATCAGCGCTCCGCGCGAATGTTTTTTCTTCGGCTGTTCGGGCGCCGCGTTCCCGTTTTGCTGCGGCGGCAGGTTCGTCGGGATAGGCGGTGGGGTGGTAGGTGCCATTCTCTGTGTTGGGCGCGAGGTGTTGGCATGATGGCAGATGGGGCACGAGTCTTGCTCGCTCAGATAGACGGCTCCGCACTGCTGGCAGTGGGTGATGTGGCCTGCTATTTCAACGCCACACGACGGGCATGTGGGTGCTTTATCGCTTATTTGGTGTCCGCATTCGGGACATTTGATGATTGCCATTTTGTTTCTCTCTGTTTTTTATAAAAGTTGTTCTGTTTGCTTTCTCCTTAGGGTTAACGGTGGCGGTATCTGATTTCCCTTAGCCGATGTTTGCCCATGAAGCGACTCTTGTCGATGTAGCCCCGCACGCCGTTGATGTGGCCCTTACCGGTATATTGCCATATGGTGATGTCGCGTCCGTCCTTCAGCCGAGGTTCGAAGTTGGTATACTGGGCTATCATCAGGTGGTAGTCGTCCAGTTTTCCTTGCAGGTGTTTGTCGTAGAAGTTGGCACCGGTATAGATGAGGGGTCGCTGGCGGTAGGCTTTCTCGATGAGTTCCAGAAACTTGAAGAGCGAGTCGCAGAAGGCTTCAGTGGAAAGTCCGCCCGTGGTTTCGATGTCGATCATGGGCAGCAGCTCTTGCTCGTCAGGCAAGCATTGCTTGGTGAAGTTCTCCAACTGCAGGTCCTGTGGCGTCTTGGGTCTGTAGAAGTGATAGGCTCCCACCTTCAGTCCGTGCTCGTGGGCCATCTGGATGTTACGTTGGAACATTTCGTCGATACGGTCGCCACCCTCGGTAGCCTTCAGGTAGACGTAGGCCATCTTCTGGTTTTCGCCGATGGCTTGCCAGAAGACGTTGCCCTGATAATGGCTCAGGTCGATGCCGTGCACGTGGTTGCAAGTGTCTTCACACTGTACGAAGGCGGACTGTGCGTGCATCGTGAGAGCTGTCAGAATAATATATATGGTTGTGATCAGACGTTTCATTGGTGCAAAGTTACGACTTTAAAACAAGAAAAAGGAACGAAAAGGCTAAAAAATGCCCATCTCTTTTGTTATTTTATGTCAAAAAGACGTGGTTACTCCTCAATTTCCGAGAGGCTGCGTGCAAAATTGTTGAGGAAGTTGCTGGATGTCTCAATGGGTGCGAAGTTGATGTAGCGAATGCTGCGCCGGAGGTTTCTCCGCATGATGCGCGAGTTGTTCTGCACGAATCCCGTTCGTCCCTGTCGGAAGTGCCACTCCTCGGTGGTGTCGCTCGTTGTGTGTTTCAGCGTGCGGAGGATGAGCGGGTAGGCCTCCTTCTCTACTTGTGCGACAAAGGGAATCTCGTCCTGGTCGAACTCGAAGACGGCAATGAGGATGGAGCCTTCCAGCTGAGCCATACGTTGAATGTGCAGGCGCTTCAGCCATCCCTCCAGTTTCACGAAGTCCACTTTGTCGCCTTTGGTGCGAAGGAAGGAGCCCAGTTGGCTGATGCCGCTGAGCGAGATGCCCTGATTCAGAATGTGGCTGATGTTGCGCACGATGATGTTAAGCAGTTCCAGCGTGGTCATCGAGGCATCAATCTCATGGCGCTCGCCCTGCTGGATTTTTCGCAGCCTGCGGTTCAGGATTCGGTTGCTCAGGTGTGCGGGAGCCGACGTCGCCTTTGGCTCGCTGCTGTCGTTGCTGTGCAGGTCGGCAATCTCTTCGGCATAGGCAGGTGGAAAGTTGGCTTGCTGGTCGAACGTGTGGTTTCTGACGCCCTTGGCAGCAATGTCCGATACACCCTGCGACTCTACCAGTCGCGCCAGTTGGTGCCACTTGTAGTGCGACATAGGCTCCAGGGCCTCGTATTCGTTGAGGGCTCCCGATCGCAGTAGGCGGAAGAAGTTTCGTTGGATGATGTTCATGAGTAGCGGCGCGGATATCGGAATATGATGGCCGTCAGGGCAGCGAGCCCGATGGCGAAGGGATAGTAGAGGTAGGGCACGATGCCTACGGGGTTGATTTCGGCCAGGCCTGCAGCCATCAGCAGTTGGGCACCATAGGGTATGATGCCCTGCATGAAGCACGAGAAGGTGTCGAGGATGGAGGCGCACTTGCGGTTGTCCACCCCATAGCGGTCGCCTATCTTCTTGGCGATGGGGCCTACGGTGATGATGGCAACGGTGTTGTTGGCCGTGCAGAGGTCGACGAGGGCCACCAGCAGACCTATCGACAACTCGGCTCCGCGCTTTCCATGCACGTGGGCGGTCAGCTTCTCGATGATGTAGTCGATGCCGCCGTTCTCGCGAATGATTTCGAGCAGTCCGCCTGCCATCATCGTGATGATGATGAGCTCGCCCATCGAGATGATGCCTGAGCCCATAGCGCCAAACCATCCGTAGACGTCGTAGGTGCCGTCGGCAATGCCGATGATACCGGTCAGAGCCAGGCCGATGGTGAGCACAGCCATTACGTTCATGCCGAAGATGGCGCACAGCAGCACCACGATGTAGGGTACGACCTTCAGGGGTTGCACCTCGGGCACGTCGGAAGGCGAGCTGATGTTGCTTCCCAGGAAGATGTAGACAGCCACAATGAGCAATGCGGCCGGCACGACGATGAAGGCATTCACGCGGAACTTGTCGCTCATCTTGCATCCCTGCGTCTGTGTGGCCACGACTGTGGTGTCGGAGATGAACGAGAGGTTGTCGCCGAAGAACGACCCTCCCACCACGACGGCTGTCATCATGGCCACGCTCGTGTCGGTGGTCTGGGCTATACCGGCGGCAATGGGCACGAGGGCCACGATGGTTCCTACGCTGGTGCCGATGCTCAGCGAGATGAAGCAGGCCGCCACGAAGAGTCCGGCCAGTAGCATATTGCCGGGAAGGAGACTGAACGTCAGGTTCACCGTTGCATCGATGCTGCCCATAGTCTTGGCGGCGTTGGCAAATGCTCCTGCCATTACGAATATCCATAGCATCAGCATCATGTTCTCGGCGCTGGCCCCTCGGCTGTAGGTGGCTATGCGTTTCGAAAGGGGTAGGGCAGAACGCCTGCCGAAGGGTAGGGCGAAACCTCCTGAGATAGCAATGGCATAGACGCTGGCTATCATGAAGGCGACGGTGATGGGCACCTTGTAGAAGTCGCCCGCCACAATCGACGTGACGAGATACAGCACGACGAACACCATCAGCGGCGACAGTGCCCACAAGCCTTTCCTGTTGCTAATCTTCTCCTTGTCCAATCTTTTTCCTAAATGATTACCTTTGAACCTTTAGTCCTTTAGTCCTTAAGTCTTAAACTTTAAACTTTGAACTTTGAACTTTGAACTTTGAACTTTGAACTTTGAACTTTGAACCTTGAACTTTGAACCTTGAACTTTGAACTTTGAACCTTATACTTTAAACACTTAGCCTCTTGCCCCTTACGCTACAGCGTCACTCCGTTCTTGAAGATAGAGATTTCGCGGTAGCCGTTGCGCTCGTTCTGCACGGGTTCTCCGTTGGCCACTTTCAGTATGTAGTCGATGAATTCGCGCAGGAGGTCTTTCATTGGCTTGCCCTCCACGAGCTGTCCGGCATTGAAGTCAATCCAGTTGGGCTTGTTCTTGAAAAGGTTGCTGTTGGTCGAAATCTTCATCGTGGGCACGAAGGTGCCGAAGGGCGTTCCGCGGCCCGTTGTGAAGAGCACAATCTGGCAACCTGCCGAAGCCAGCGCTGTGGCGGCCACGAGGTCGTTGCCGGGTGCCGACAGCAGGTTCAGTCCGTTCTTCTGCAGGCGGTCTCCGTAAGCCAGCACGCCGTCTACGGGCGCACGTCCGCACTTCTGCGTGCATCCCAGGGCCTTGTCCTCGAGTGTCGAAATGCCGCCGGCCTTGTTGCCTGGCGAAGGATTCTCGCCCACGGGCTCACCATGCGAGAGGAAGTATTCCTTGAAGTCGTTGATGAGGGTGACGGTCTGGCCGAAGAGCTCCTCCGTCCTACAGCGGTTCATCAGGATGGTTTCGGCTCCGAACATCTCAGGCACCTCGGTGAGGATGCTGGTTCCGCCTTGCGCCACAAGCCAATCGCTGAACTCGCCTACGAGCGGGTTGGCGGTGATGCCCGAGAAACCGTCGCTGCCTCCGCACTTCAAGCCCACGCGGAGCTTTGCCACCGGCACCTCCTGGCGTTTGTCCTGGGCAGCCTTCCGGCAGAGTTCGCGCAACTGGCGAAGGCCTTCCTCCACCTCGTCGCCCTCTACGCGCTGCGTCACGAGCAGGCGCACGCGCTCCTGGTCGTAGTCGCCCAGCATGGCCATGAAGTCTTCGGGCTGGTTGTTTTCGCATCCCAGCGAGAGCACCAGCACACCGCCCGTATTGGGGTGGAGCACGATGTCGCGCAGTATCTTGCGCGTGTTCTCGTGGTCGTCCGAGAGCTGCGAGCAGCCGTAGTTGTGGTGCCAGGCATGCAGGGCCTTGCGGCTCAGCACGCTGCCTTCTGTGCCTTCCTCGGGCAGTTCCTGCTTCATGAGCTCGATGATGCGCTCGGCCACTCCGTTGACGCATCCCACCGTGGGCACTATCCACACCTCGTTTCTGATGCCCACTTCGCCGTTCCTTCTCACGTAGCCCTTGAAGGTAAGGTTCTCCTGCGGAATGCTAAGCTCTTCGTTCACAGGGTGATACTCGTAGGAGAGCGTGCCCGAAAGGTTGGTCTTCAGGTTGTTCTCGTTCACCCACTGGCCCGCCTTCAGGTCGATGGCGGCGTGGCCTATGGGGTAGCCATATTTCAGGATGTCCTTGCCGGCGGGTGTGTCGACGAGCAGAATCTTATGTCCGGCGGGCACGTCCTCGCTGAGCACAGCCTTCAGGCCGTCTACTTCGATGCTTTCGCCAGCCTTCATGGGGCGAAGGGCCACTACCACGCTGTCGGCGGGGTTGATGCGTATGTAACTTGATGGTGTCATTCTGGTTGGGTTTGATGATGTTTAAAAAATAAAATTTGTTCAGAGCTGCGTGCGGCGATAGAAGTCCACGTTTTCCTTCATCAGCAGTTCGATGGGCATGTAGTTCACGGGGCTCACCTTCGTCTTCAGCACGACAGCCTGGAACAGAGCCTCTATGCACGAGTAGCCCTGCTGGTAGGCATGCTGTGCTATGAGGAAGGAGATGCTTCCCTCACGTAGACACTGTGCGTT
>OCVV011302631.1_pt1 | contig 35410 bp, 48 predicted proteins | sample 1539721 | NCBI WGS metagenome assembly OCVV01 (sample SAMN02144230, study PRJEB22623) | gut metagenome | biome: sheep rumen | host: Ovis aries | place: New Zealand | reverse complement strand
AACGCCGCCAGCGAGGACAAACGCTTTGTACTAATGCGAAATTACTCCGATAAGCCGCCAAACCGCAACTGAATTGCAACATCTCGGTAAAAAAAGCCTATTTCATGTGCAAAATGATTTTAATGGCGTTCTGTTCGACCTTTGAGGCAGTTTGGAATCTCCGTAACAACTGGATTTCCTCGCCTGTGATACGTCTCGTTTCCGAAACGTAGCCGAAAAGCAGATAATCGACTGATACATCCAACTCTTCGGCTATTTTAAGAAGGGTATCCACTTCGGGGAGCAATTTTCGGGAACGTTTGGTAAGAAGTGTGGGATATGAGATTCCGATGTTGATGTCCTCGATAAAATCCTTGAGAGATTGGTAGCCTCTATTCTTGAGGACGATATCGAACCTTGCCCAAAAGTTCTCGATTGCTCCAGTGGTCATATGTTCATTTCCTTGATGATTCTGTCAACGACACCCCGCACATCCTTGGGAGCGTTGAGATAAGCCTTGACGGATTCTAGGTCAGTCTCACTCCAGTCCACGTTGCGTTCTGTGCCGAATACCAGCCAGTCAAGTGAAGTGTCGAGGGTCTTTGCAATGGCAATGAGGTCTTCGGTGGAGGGGAGTCTGTCTCTTGAGCGGTTGTTATACAGGGTGGCAAGAGACACCCCGCAGTTCTGAGCAAGGGCAACATAGGTCTTGCATTTGGACTTGACCACGAAATCGAGCCTATCCCAAAATTCGTCAGTTTTCATTTTGTCCATCTTATACCACCTATAATGCAAAATCAAGAAAGACCTTCTTTTTCTTCCAAAGCCTTCCAGTCTTGATGTATTCCTTGATGGTATCCTCACAACACTGGAAGACATTAGCGGTTGCCCTTACATTCGGATACTGGACAAGCAACTTGCCTTTGGAATTGAAGACCATAACAGGGGTATCATCCGATGTCTTCACTTGCCTGTACTCCCGAATCCGTTATCGCCACGCTCTGTGCCAGCATCAAGTTCATCGACAATCTCGACACTTGCATAGGAGCAAGGAAGAATCACTAACTGGGAAATCTTGTCGCCAGCATGGACATAATAGTCTTTTTTGCCGTGATTATAGAGTTTGACGCAAATCTCGCCTGTATAGCCCTCATCAATCAGCCCTGTGGAAGTGATGTCATGTTTGACATTGAGACCGCTCTTGCTGACCAGCAGACCGCAAGTCCTGTCGGGCAACTGGATATGGACTCCTGTAGGGAATATGGCATTGCCGTTGGCTGGAATGATGCCGTCATTCCTTGCGAAAAGGTCGAGACCAGCATCAGTGTTGTGCATCCTCTTCGGGGCGATAGCCCCTTCATCAAGTTTTACCTTCATAACTGTTCCTCTTCATACACCTTCGGCTCTTCGTCTGAATCGTAGGTTAAATCGATATCGATGTCCGATGGTGTAGTTTCCTTACTCTCATCGAACTCTTCAAAATCATCTGAATATTCGTTGGGGTTTTCGCCGTTCTTGCGGTATTTGGCAAGACGCTCGGCGATGGCTCTGCGTTCTTCCTCGGTATACTGCCTTGCACTGCGGTTTGGATTGTGTCCAAGGCGGTACTGATAAAGCGGGCAGAGTGCTGAGTGAACTCCGTCACACTGGCAGAGTTTGACTTCTGTATAACTGCCGCAACCGCAATCAAGGCATTTGGCTCTGATTGCCTTGAGGGGTGAAAGGTCAAGCAAATCGGGATTACCCTTTTTAATATCCTCTTTCTTCATTGTTTTTTCTCCTGTTCTTGATTTTTCCAACAAGACGGACAATCCACCATTTGATTGCCACAAAGACAAAAAGCAGTCCGCTCAGAATAATGAATCCATAGGCGATGATATCATCCAGTGTTATGACAAATTTCATTCCGATAACTCCTTTAGGACTTTTTGTGACATCTCATCGCAACTGATTTCCTTGTCACATTCGTTGCACTCCATTTTGATAGGACACTTCTTGCAGTCTCTTATTTTTTCGGAGAAAAACATGATGATTTCATCTGTTTTACTCATTACTTATCTCCTACGTAAACACAGACGCACGCACCCGATTGGCAGATTATTTTGCCATCATCTGACTGAAAAACCGCAGTATCATCATCTGTTCCCCAATAGGTACACTTGACATGGTTAAAGGTCTGACCAGTCTGCATGGTTACGTTCCAATAGCCACCGACCATCTGTGGGTCTTTATATGTAGCCATTGAATTGAAATTCTTTTTGGCTATCTCACAGGAATTGAGGGATATCAAAATTACAATCAAGAGCAAAATTACAAAACACTTTTTCATCGTTTACCTACCTTCTTGAAACAATGTCTTCTCGGATTCTGAGTGCCTTTTCTTACGTTATGGCATCCAAGTCTCTTCTTGCAGTTCTCGCAGAGGTCAATAACACCAATACCTTTTCTTCTGAATCTTCTCCAAATGCTCATTGTCTGTCCTCTCAATCGTCTTCATCGTTACATTTATCGCACATCTGTTGCATGATGAATTGCTCAATCCTCTCCATCTTAATCTCATGTCTGATGTTTCTTACCGCCCATGCCACAAGGACAGGGATGGCAACCAACGCCCAACTGATTCTGATGTATCCTGTACATCTGAGATAGATGAGCAATAATGTCAATCCTTCCAAAAAACTCATGTCTGCTCCTTAGAATAAAGTTTCGGGTTGTAACTCAACCTTCTGTCTCGGTTTCCGATATAGACCGCTCTCGGAGATGAAGATGTCTCTCTTGTCGGTCTCCTTGTTCCATAATCCGCACGCACACTGGAGACTGCCCCAATCAGTAGTCACTGAATGAGAGGTGGAGAACACCTCGCATTTTGAATATTTCTTGGAATACTCATGGACTATCCTATGGCAACAGTCTCTACAAAGATGGTTCTCATCCTTGCCGAAAAGCCTGTGCATGACCGCAAGTTTCTCTCGCATTGTGGGCGGGGTGCTTTTTGCCATAGCCTTTTTCCTTTTTCCAGTTATCGACCTCTTCCATGCACCCGATAAGGGCGGTAAGGGTCTCATAGGAGACCGCACCGCTCTCATCTTTCGGGCATTGCCTTATGGCGGCGATTATTCTCTGTGTTCCGCTCATTTCGGCTTGCCCTTTCTCTTGCAGTTGTGGGGTTTCTTTGGTTTGGTCAAATCCTCAATGGTCGTGAATTTGTAGCCGCAGTTCATGCAGATGCGGTAACGCTTGATTTGGTCGCCCTTGTTCTGAACTGTTTGAACCTGTGTCTCAAAATATCCGCAAGCGGGGCAGTTAAGTCCTGTCATGTTGTCGCCTCCGACTTCTTGGCTTCGATTGCCTTTCTCAACATCTCCCTCTGTCTGAGCCTTTCTTTCTTGCTCATGCGGACTCTCTTGCCAGCCTGTTGTGAGTTCCATGCTGGGTCAGTGATGGGTCTGCGGATTTTCACCTTGACAATCCTACGCCCCATTTCGTCATAACTGACCATTCCCTTGGATGGAACGAAAATTTCCTCTTTCTTGTTGCTTCTCATTTTTGGTAACTCCTGTTTTTATTATTGTCTAAAAAGCAAGATTTTTCAATCTATTTTTTTTTCATCATCTGATAAATAAGGTCTCCACCTGTCACGGCAATATGGTAATGCGACAAATTTCAATCGGTCTTCAAGACCACTGAATATGACTGTTCCATACTTGTCTTCCTGTAGGCTCACATAATCTAAACACATGGCAATCGGCTCAAGGTCTTTGAGTATGTTCGGATTCATTGTGATGCCGTTAAGTGCCAGTTCTATGACTGCCTGTGAATAATATGGCTTGTAAGAATCACTGAAATCGGTATGGAATTTCTTGAAATCCTTATGTTTCTCTATCGGCAAGAGATAGTTGAACAAATCCTCTTTCTTGTCCTCAAAGATTACGAAATCACCGCATATTGACAGTATGCCTTTTCCGATATCGTCACCAAGCAGTTTGATGATTTCATCAGTCTTATAGGTCAGCAGAACGTATCCGTTGGTGGCGAATACAGTCTTGTTCTCTGCATCGTAATAGATGTGGGTATATTTCTCGATTCCCCTTTTGGTCTTTGCGATTTTGTCGCACGCTTTAAGCACATTATGCAGTTGTGTGTTCTTCTCAATTCTAAACGCTCTCATTTGCTTCTCCTCCCAACTTATTCCATCTTCTAGCTAGAAAATCCCTGTGACCCTTGTAACTGTTCAATTTGCATCCATGCGACCACATTTGCAAATTGCAGTTGTTGCACTCCAAGTGTATAAGACAATATCCATCCATCCCTTTTGTCTCATAGAAAGAACTTTCACTTGTGATTCTCATGTTTTTATACGACTTGCATAAAGGACACTCATTGATGCCACTATTCTTATCGACAGTATCAAGTACCATCCTTTTTACCTCCATCATTCCAATGTTTTGAATACTCATCAATCCAATGTGCGGTCTCAACTGCCATAATCGACACATACTGCATTGATGTCCTGTCCAATCCGCTTTTCTTCGCCTCCGACACCAGTTCTTTGACCTCGTTCATCATAATCTCGGACTGGAAGATGCCAGCCGCAATCTGAGTCGCCATCTCCTTGATTCCGAAACCAACATTCATCTCACCGACCTTTAGGCTCATGTAATTGTATTTCGGGATTCCGATGAGATTCATTTCTGCGGGCAAGCAGTTCACATCTCCAGCCTCTTTCTTGATTGCTGATTCTTCATTTTTCTGCATTATCACTCCTTTAGGCTTGAAGCCTTCTGTCTACTCCTGTAAGCATAATGTTCATTCGATTTCTCAATCAGTATGTCCTTCCTTTAGTACACTCACATCAAAATCTGATTCAATGAATCGCTTGGCTAATTGAGGATTAACATTATTGCCAAGCCTCTCATAGATATTCCACCAATCATCTTTCGACAGTTCTTTGCCTAGAATCTTATTACACCCCTGTCTGATGAATGTATGATGATTTTCATTGAGCCTTTTACTGTTATACGGAATGGATTTACAGGCATCCCTTGAACACCATGATAAAATCTTATTCATTAATTCAGCATTACTGTTCACATCTGACAGTCCGAAATAGACGTTTCCTTTCTCTGATATAATCACCTCGTTGTTCCTATTAATATAGGCATTAGGGAAAGCATCAAATATCTTCTTGATGTAATCGGGTTGCTCCATCTAGTCCTCCTTACGGCTCAATTTTCTGCCACTCCAATGTATCATCGTTTATAAACACCCATTTGGAAGGGTTTTCCATAGCAATATATCTTATGCCACCATTATGTTTGTACTTTATGAGATACCACCCTTCCTCTTGAGGTATTCCTGTGTGCCAATGAGACTGTTCTTGCTCAAATGTGAACATCGATAGTTTCTTTGCCATCTTCTTTCTCCTTCCACTGCCGTTTTATGACGGATACTCCATCTCAATATACGGCTTGATTTCCTCAACGATGGAGCAGAGCAAGTCATAAGCCTTCCTGTCCTCACCATTGGCAACCGCCTTCTTCACTAGGTTCAAGGCTATGGTCATGTTCCTGTCAATGATGCAGTCACCCTTATCGGTCAGTAGATTTAAAGTCATATCTGTTTCTCCTTTGTCATCTCTATCTCCTGTATTTAACGGTACTGCCATTACTCATTTTGATTTCCACACATATGGGAAATCCAGTCATGTCAACTTTAATAGGGAGATACTTCGTGCCAATGATTGAAATGACTTTCTTATGAGAACTCTCACAAGCCTCGGCACTCTTCTTGTCTGCATATTCAGTATTGCAGAACTCACATTGCCATCTTACTTTTTCCTTCATTCCGTTGCCTCCAATTCAAGACCGTATCTTCTTCCATCATCCTTATAATCTTCACAGACATCTAATGTGACTCTCGCCTTAGTCCCTAATTCGCAACGCCACATAGGTGTCCTAGAACAAGGAGGTGCGACATCTTTAAAATGCTCGCAATATACACATATAAATTCCTTCATTCCATTGCCTTCTTGTGTGCGTCACACATCTCATAGCTGGTATTGCAGTAGCAAAGATTGTCCTCATCCAATCCGCAGACTCCTTGGTAGTATGGACAGGTGTGATTCCTTGATGGAGTTGTGGCACTTGCCTTTATTATCACAGGTGCATCAGCGAGAGCCTTGACCACCTTCGCCGACATTGCCATTGAAAAGACCCTCTTCTCGTTGATGAGCCAATCAATAACCTTGTCCAAGTCAACAATACGTCCATGATTGTCGGGTAGCTCGATGTAAGGGCATCCATCATTGGTACTATCAACCAATTTTTCAACATCTTCGGGGTGAACCGCCACATATCTTATACAGGCATTGAACTGCTCTTGTGGTATGTATTTCATTAGCTTGCCTCGCTTAATCTTTTGTCTGCTCCACTGAGCATTATGTCCATTCCATTACCCCGCAAGCGTGAATAGATGCTCTGACCCAGTGACTCGATGAACTGGTTTTTGTTGCCGTTGCCAAGGACGATAATCTGCTTGCCCCATTCCCACCTGTAGTCGATGAGATAATTGAGGTAAACGAAATCTGCTTTTGACTCAAATATCTTGTCAATCTCATCGATGATTACACAGTCAACCTTACGTCCATACGTCCTAATGCAAAACTGATATGGGTCTAATTGGGTCTTGATTCCGAAAAGGAGGAGTTGGGCTTTCACGTAGATTACCTTCTTCCCCTGTCTTGTGAGAGTCCTCGCCAATGCCCATGCGAGATGGGTTTTGCCGACACCGTTGTCACCAAGAATCAATGCTGACTTACCATCCAGCAGAGCATTGATTTTACCCTGTAAGGCTTGGGAGAAATCAGTCAGTTCTGAGTTCTTGTAGACAGTCGGGGTAATCTTCTCAAGGGCGGTCACACGCTCCTCAATCTCGGCTTTTCTCTGCCGCTCCTCTTCCAGTCTCTCTTGCTCTTCCTGTTCCTTCAACTGAGCGTTCTTCCATTCCTCATAAAGAGACTTGGCGTGAATCCTTATGTTGCTGGTCTCTTCCGTGTCATAGGCTATATTGTTTTCCTCACACCAAGCCTTGAAGTTGCTTTCTTCCTTTTTCATAAACTCTTCTAAGTATTTCATAATTCAATCACCTCTGATTCAAGATTGTCGTAGCGACCAGTGACATCCTTTTTGAAGCCACGGCTGGAAGTGCGGTTGTCATAGTTGCCCTCAAGAATCTTGAGCATATTGCCCTTGATGAAGACCCAATCGAACCCGCATCCTCTCCATCTTCCGTCTCTGCCCGAAAGGAAGTCACTCTCAGCCACCTTGTCGATTGCGGTATAGACCTGTTCTCCATATTCAAGCCAAATAGCCTTGATAGCGTTGTGTCTCTTATCTGAGATTTTGGTGCATTTAGGAAGACCGCTCTTAACACAGGATTCGTTCCATTTCTCTTGGATGCGTCCAAAAGGAATGTCTGAACAGACTTTCTTTTTGGAAATATTATCGTCAGATAATATTTCTTTTTCTTTATTATTGGTATTGGTAAAGGTTAAGGTGTTATTCGGTGTTATCGGTTTTTCCGTTTTGTTATTGTTTGTTATAACATCGTTATCGTTTTTAATAACATTGTTACTCCACCTTGATGCCATGCCCTTTTTTCCAGCATCAGACCTTTTCTGTCTGCTCTCCTTCTTGAAGTTGAGTTCGTCAATTATGCGAGGACAAGACCAAACACCATCCTCAAAAGTGAAGAGTTCAAACTCAATAAATGAGTCAAGGAAATCAAGACTATCCAACAGTTCGGCTTCCAGTCTTACGTCTTTGTCTGACATCATTCCACCGTTCTGATATAGGAGTTCAACGAGATACCAGTAGAACCCAAGGGCAGAGACTCCATGCCTTTTCAGAAGCCTTTTCTGTTTGATATCCTCATGGGCATTGTAGTCATGTCTGAACCATTCGTTATTCATTCGTGTACTCCCGAATCTTGATATCCATGCCTTCAACCATCGTCTGTTTCACGTACCGCTTGGTTGCGATAATCTGCACAATCTGTGCATCGTTCTCAAAGATGATTTTCGGGTAGCCTTTCAGTCCGATTCCGTCCAAGGCAATTTTGATGTAGTTGTCAAGGTCGGGCTTTGTATCGGGCATGATAAAACCTTTCATTGCCCTCTCCCCCTTGATGCGAGACCAAGAGGAAGGGTACATACGATAAACTGTGAGTTCCAGCGTCAGACTGCCTTTGAGCATCTTCTCGCCGCCACGGAAAAACGAGTTCCAAGCCTCTTTGTAGATAAGGGTCTTGTAGTCGGCACTTTTCTGTTTGTCATGGACTCTGAGATATCCGTTCTTGAGACTGAATCTCGGTCTAGCCTGTGGTTCGGGATGCCCTTCAACAAAGAACCTGTATTCCATCAGTCGTTCTCTCCTTTGTGATAGATGCTCCTGTTCCTGTCCTTGACTGTAATCTTGAACTCACCACGATATCTTCTGAGGTCTCTGAGAAGAGTGGAGTCATAAGGCTTCGCCTGTGAGCCGTTCTTATAGAGGTTCACACGGCACTTGTGCAAGAAATCCACACCCTTGAAATCAGAGTTCCAAGGGATTGAAGTCAACGCATCACGAACCGCCTGTCTGATTGTATATTCCTTTGCCATGTCTTTTCTCCTTTTCTCTTGAAAAATCGATTCTAGACACCTTCTCTTGCGTCTGACGCAAGATTAAGGCATATCATCCCATTCGGGGTCGTAAGGAATCTCTTCACTCGCTTCTTTCTTTGGCTCTGCCTTCTTCTCGGAAGCAGAATGGAAAGCCTGTATCCTATCGGCTCTGACAAAGACCCTCTTGACCTTCTGATTGTCCTTGTTCGTGTACTCGCTGGTATCGAGTTCGCCGCTCACAATCACCTGTCTGCCCTTGGTCAGAGCATCCTTGATGTAATCGATGTTCCATGCCTCGATGTCAAAGAAATTCGTGACCTTATCCCACTGGTCTCCTTTCTTGACTTTCTTCTCGACTGCGATGGAGAAAGAGAACTTGACTGAGTTGGTGAACTGCTTTCTCTCCGCATCCTTTGTCAGACGACCGCATAAGACAACACTGTTTATTCCCATATCACTTCTCCTTTGCCGTCACATCTCTGACAGTCACCTTGAGGTATGCCTTCTTGCGGACATCCTTGTTGTACTGCTCATAAAGGTCTGCGTGGTCTGCCTTGAACGCTTTTGAGTCAAAACTCTTGCTGGTTGTCTCCTTGACCCTTGTGACCTTGATTGAACCCATCTCAAAGGTATCCACAAGAGCGTCTTCCATAGCGGCAAACAACTGCTCCCTGTAAGCGTCACGTTTTTCGGTAAGTTTCTTTAAGTCCGTCTCGATTGCGGCGATATAAGACTCGACATTCATGAGATTCTGAATCTGAGTCTCATTGAATCCCTTGAGGGTGGGAAGCGGCTCTGAATAAGGCATATCTTCCGCATAACAGGTCAGCAGATTGTCCAGCCAAGTCTCGGAGATTGTACGCACACGGAAGAAATTGATGGAGTCCTCATCACGTGCGTCAATGCAAGCCTGTTCGACCAGTTCGGGGTCAATGCCACGCATCTTGCACAATGCCCTCTTGTAGAGCGATGTCTGATAATCGACAGTCTCATGCCCGCCTGTCTTGAGGTCAATGATGAGCCACTTATCCTTGTCTCGGCAGATGAGGTCTATCGTGCCAGCGTAGGGAGTGACTTCCTTTTCGGAATAGACAAGAACCTCGGACTCCCAATCCGTGAACATAGGATAAAGGACACGCATGAACCATTCAAGCGTCTTGGTGATTCCGACCTCACCCCGCTTGATGAAAGCCTCAAGTTCTCCGTGAATCATCGTGCCTCTGTTGGCACTTGCCCTTACCGCTTCCTTGTTCGGAAGGCGGGAGAAATCAACCGCTCTCGGAGTCTTTCCGCAGATGGTTGTGACAGGTGTGAATATCTGTCCGTATTCAGATGTGTAACTGTGGTCAATCGGGTCAAAGTAGATTTCCATTGTTCTGCTCCTCCTTTGCTTTTGCTTCCTCAATCTTGGCTTTCTGTGCCATCTTGTTCTTGTAGACTCTCTGTAAGTAATCAAGCGGCATCTTCTCTATCGGCATCCTCTTGTAGTCCTCAAGGTCTCTGATGTAATCGGGGAGGTCTTTCTTGAAGAGGGCTATAACCTGTTCCTTTTCCTTATCAATAGGCGGGGTGGTCTCTGCCTTTGTCTTCGCTTCGGGCTGGGGGTCGTCCTGTGTCTCTGCGGCGGTCTCCTGTGCGAGTTTACCGATACCCTCAACCGCATCATGCTCACTGATGGCGAACATCTGCATATAGAGATACCTTCTCATGTAGGTCATCATTCCCCCGACCTTCTGAATAGGCTGAGAGCCTTTGATTTCCACCAGCGAATAATCGCATGGAACGGAAATTGTGATGTATGTCGGGTTTTTTCTTGAATATCTCATCTCCTCATCGGAGAGCGGAGCATCTGTGTCATAGGCGGTTATCTCGGCAAACGAACCCTTGTCCGTGACAGGGAAGGTGACGATAGTAAGAAGCCCGACCTTGGCACACTCCTCGGTAATGACATTCTCAATCTGCGGAAGGTCAATGTAGGCATAGTTGTAGCTTTTCTTGTCCTTGGTGATTCCCCTCTGTAGGAGAGCCATTCGGACGGCGTTGATTTTCTGATAGATGTTTGTTTCGTTACTCATTTAAATTTCCTTTTTCGGGTCATAGCCCGACAGTTCGTTGTTCAAAATCCGTTGAGCCTTTTTCTCAGCCGCTTCCCAATCACGTGTCATGTTCGGTGCGAGACCTGTATAGAGGTCTTTCCATCTCTCATCCGTCAGAAACTTACAGGCATAATACTTCTCTCTGATGAGAAAAGGACTGTTCATGTCTCTGATTGCCCACTTGATTGTCGCTTCGGCGAGAGCCGCCCAACCATCATTTCTTGTCGATATGTTCGTCATTTCTTTTCTTGTTCGGGAAATTGTAGTTGAAGTCCTCATTGAAGATGTCCACATAGTGTCTGACCTCTTCCATGAAGCGTCTGATTTCCGATGGATTTGTAGCCTGTCTTGTGCGTCTGATTGCGGTGGATATATGCTCTATCGTCATGCACCCCGCCGAAGTCACAAAACACTTCATCTCATCAAGTTCTTTCTCCGCTTTAGTCATTCATACCCCCTAACGGATTCCGTATTCAGACCTGTTGCGTCTGAGTTCCATGATTCTCTCCTTTGACCTCTCAATGTCCGCTCCCAAGTAAAGGGTCGGTCTGAGACGGAAAGGAACTATGCAACCAGCCTTGCGGTATTCGTAGAACTTGGTCTTGCCGATGTTCCCAAGGAACTGCCTTGTCTCTTCTTCCGTGTAGAGACTTTTTGGGTCGATGTTGTCCATGTCCAACTCCTAAAGTGGAATTTAATTCAACTTTTATTTGAAAAAAATATCGTTTGCTTCCTCAATGGAAAGGTTAAGCAGTTTGATGAGTTTCTGCACTTCGGGTAACTTGAAGTCCGTCTTGCCGTTCATTTTGTTGCTCATTGACCCAATGGAGATTCCGATTGACTTTGCAACGAACTCCAGTTTCAACCCTTTGCTTTGGATTGCATTGTTCAGTTTTTTCGTGTTTGCCATTTTTGCTCCTTTGTATATATCGAGGGCGAAAGCCCCCATTTTATTATAGTTCACCTCTACCGATGAGATAGCGGTGAGTGATTCCTACGGCGTTGGATACTTCATTGAATACATCTGTCGGGATGTTTTCGCCCTTATCGGCGATGGTGAGAGCCTTATTCAGTAACTTATAGATTTCCTTGAGGTCGGATTCTTTGGCTTTGGGAGTGTAGAGGATATCCTTTTTGAACATCTCCAAACTGCTCCATCTCATTGCTTCTTCTTTGTTGATGTCTCTGTAATGGTCAACCATCATATTCTTGAATGTCATCATCCCCGAAGCCTTATCTCCGACAGAGCCGTAGATTGACAGATGTTCGACTGTGTGTTCTTTTCCTTCAAATCTTACAACGGTCTTGAAGTGAGAGCGGACTTGCTTGTCACTTACGATTTCCACTCCATACTTCTTGCAACAATCCAAGAAGTAATCGTGTGCGATTTTCTTTTCTTTTGCCATGTTTGCTTTTCTCCTAGGTGATTTGATTTCCGATTTGTGGAATCACCATCTACAAACTAGCAGAAAGTGGAATCTGTGTCAACAAATTTTTGCAAGAAAAATTAAAAAAAGTTGAAAAGCAGTCAACTTTAGGTTATAGTAGAGCGACAAGGAGATGAAAATGGCAACACAGATTGGTTATATCATAAGAACTTACAGAAAACGCAAGGGAATGACGCAGACGGAGCTTGCGGAAGCAGTCGGATACAAAGACAAGACAAGCATATCAAAAATAGAGAAAGGGGTCGCCACAATAACCTTGGAACAGTCAAAAAGAATAGCAGAGGTGTTGGGTTTCAATCCGATTCTTTTTATTTGCGATTCCTTCAAGGATGTGGAGGAGTTCTTGCCTTATCTCGCACAAGCTGACCCGACTACCTTGAATAACATACGTGCGATATTGGGGATGCCGCTCAAGAAGTCATAACTGGATTCCCTCATTGAGAATCTGAATCTGACTTTTCTGCGTGTTGCGGTTCACTGGCTTCTTGTTGTTGTGTTCTATCGAGTCCTTGAGCCTCTTGGCTATTAAATCCCATTCCTCAAGGGTGAATTTGTATGCTCCCATAAGATAAAAACAGGCAGTGGCGTAGTTCACGCAATCCAACGCCTCGTTCCTGTCCCGCAGTTTCTTCCAGTAGCCGTTCTTATGTTTCTCATCGGGTTCGATGTAGACCTCTGCACACATCTGTCTACAGATTTCCTCGGAGATGTCTTTGGGCAAGAAATATAATCCGTTGATTGTATGGTCTGAGTTATCCTCTGTCTTGATTGCATGATAAACCTCATGCTTGAGGTATGATGAGCCAACAAGGTAGTAATAATAGACCCCTTTTTCTCTCTGCTTGTTCTGACTCTTCGCCCTCTCGGTATCATTGGTCGCTGGTTTGTCCTTTTTCATGGTCGAGATTGGAGACTGCATATAGTCGTCTCCTCTGACCAGTATGAATTTCTTGGGGTCTCCGACTCTCTCCCAAAAGGTGTTTACTGCTGGGGTGTTGTAGTTCCTGTCCATGGCGTTGAGGACACACCGCATGACCAATCCATCCTTGCGTTGCCACGTTCCCTTGTAGATGTTGTCATACCACTCGGCATAGCATTTGGAGTTGACATCCTTGGTCTCCTCGCCTTGCTTGCAGTAGAAGATTTTATGGTCAACAAGTTTGGCTCTGTTGTACTTTCCCCAACCCCATACATGGGTTTCGATTCTGTCTGCCTGTACGTCACTTCCGCTTGTGAGGAATATGCAGTCTTCGGGTACTTCCCCAAGATACCAGTCGGATGCTTGGGAGATGTTGAACAACCTCTGCCAGTCGGGTGTGTCGCTCTTGGTCTTGTATTGCAGACCAAGGACAGTGTTGTAGAATGAAATCATGTCCGACTCAAGGTTCTTCTTTATAGCTTCAAGATAAGTGGTTACGATACCTTCCCAAGTGAGCCAAGGAGAATAAAGACCGCTTAACCAAAATCCAGCCTTCTTTGGGTCTGTCTTTTCGGTATTGGTGGCAATCCACTTCCCTTTCTGCATCATGCCCATCTTGTCCTCATCGTGAATGACAAGACCGCAGTTCGGACACTCATACCATGCACGTTTTACGTGAGTGCCGTCCGCATCCCATAACATCCTTTCCCATTCAAATTCATGGTAATGTCCGCAATGTGGGCAAGGCACGAAATAATGCCGCATATCCGTCTGAGAGTATTCAGATATTATCTTGCTTTTTCCGTTCTTGGGAGTGGAGCAAATGAATATCTTGTGCCGCCCATAATATGTGTTCGTCCTACGCCTTGCGAGGTCAACAGGAGAGCCTTCGCCTTCGACATTGAGAGGCATGGCATCCACCTCATCGATGAAGGCATATCGGCAAGGATTGGAACGCCACCCCGCCGCCGCCTCTCCGCTTGCGAAATAAAGCGTACCGCCAGCGAACATCTTCTTTGATTTCGTGTCACCTTTCTCCCCCTTACGTTTGGAGAATATCTTTTCCTTGATGATTGGGTTTGCATCAATGAACGGATTGAGACGGCTCTGCACGAAGTTGTTTTTCTGCTCCTCGTTGCTGAATCCGAAGAGCATATTCGCTGGGGCGTTGCACAGGCAGAAAGAGATTACATTTATCATAATCTGTGTCTTGGAGACCTGTGCCGCCGCATCAAGCACGACCTCATTATATGGGGATAGAGGATGCAGACACTCGCAAATCTCCTCCATATAAGGAGTGAGGCTCATGTCATATTTTCCGTAACGGCTGGTCATTTCCATCGGCAGATAGAGATTCTGCTCACACCAGTCCTTTATCTTGATTTCGGGAATCGGTTTGAGTGCGTTTGCAAGGGCTTCCCTAAGAACAGGGATGTTGCGGTTGAGCAGAGTTTCTAGATAGTTCTCCAGTTTGGACTCATTTGCCTGTGACATTTTCCTCAATGAAATCCTCTGTAATCTCCGATGCCTTGGATATCTTCAATGCGACATCATTGAGTATTTCCTTGCATTGTAGTGTGAGCAGTCTGTAAATCTCAGCCTCAAGGTTTTCGGGCGGGGTTCTCCATGTGTCAACGCTCTTGCGTATGTTTGCCACGATGAGGTTCGTCAGTCTTGCTGGAATGGTCTGCACAGAATCCGAAACCTGTGTGAGCGTGTCACTGTAGAGTGCGATGGCATCGGGAACGGCGATGAGTTGGGCGGTCTCCTGTTTGAGTTTGATGAGATTCCGCATGGCATCAACGCCAAGTTTCTTGGCTTGGAAATAAGCGACAGAGCCGACTGGTGCTTGGATGCCGTCTATTTCGGGAATATCATCGAATCGGGAGAATGATGGGTCTATGCCCATCTTGCCAGTCTCATAGAGCGTTGTGTCTCCGATGTGACGCTCCATCTTGTTCCAGTCTTGCTCTTTCTTCTTTGTCTTGCCTTCCTTGGAGAGCCTGTTCTTGCGGTACGTCTCCGAATCCTTGAGCCTGTTTGTCTCCCACTTCGGACTCTCGGTGTTCCAGTCGATGAGTATTGACTTGCCCTTTCTCTGTCCTGTCGTGACTATGCGACCACGCTTGATGGCGTATCGGATGGTCTCGACATGGCAACCGACCCTCCTAGCAAACTCATTCATGGAGACATACTCATGGTCATTGCTTGTCTGACTCACTTGCGGCTTCCTCCACTATGAATGAGTTGTTGCGGCTATTGAAGACAATCGCCTTGTCTCCCTCGATGAGATTGAGTCTCTTGTCGTTGAACTTGCATCCGTTCTCACGCAAAAATCGGGCGACTGAGTTCTTGCCGTAGACCGATACTGAACGCTCTTTTGTGACGTTCCAAATCAAAAACCAGTTAGTTTTTCTGCTCATGGCACTAATTATAGCGTTAAACATCTGATAAGTAAATCGGTTCATGGAAAATAAATCCATATATACAAACAAATACCGAATAACTCACTGTGTGGTCTTGAAAAAGCGGTTTTTTTGATTGACACTATCGGTAGTGTTGTGGACAGGGGGAAGCCGATGACCATTGAGGAAATCAGAACCGATTTGACTTTTTACAAGAACTCGAAAGCAAATTGGCAGAAGGCATTTGACGCAATCGCCAAAGGCGGTCAGTCCTATGAACTCCGTGACGGAGACACGACAAGACAACTCACAAGGGCAAGCCTTCCATATATCATCAACACGCTCAAGTTCCTAGATGGAAAGATTGCCGACCTTGAGGCTGAACTCGCAAAGGCACAGGGAAAGATGGTCAGACCGAAGAGACTCATCTTCATCAGAGGGGTTAAGTGATGGCATGGTTTCGCAGAAAAAAAGCTGATGCAAAAGATAGGAAAATAAAAGCGGAGAATCCGTATGTCGCAACCTCTCGCAATGAGCAGAATACATACAATCCCTTCTATCTTGACAACATCAATTATCAGCAAGGGTTCAACCTTGTAAAAGGTCAGCAGACTGGTCTCGGTGTAGCCAATGAGACGATTCTCGGTCATAGCATCGTCTCGGCAATCGTAGACGGAGCAATCGGCACTGGACTTTCATGCGAGAGTGCGGTCATTGAGGATTTCCTCGGAGACAGAGCAACACATGAAGAAGTGATGAAGATTCAGAAGGCTCTTGAGGCTTGGTTCTCGATTTGGTCGAGCGATGCAAGATATTGCGACAGATACATGGTCAGCAATCTCTCCGCATTGGAGAGACAGGCGATGGCGATGCTTGTCGAGCATGGTGAGTTGTTCGCACTTATCCGCATCCACAGAATCGGGGATTATTTCTTCCCTCAGATTGAACTGATTTCCCCGATGATGGTCTGTTCTCCGATGCTTACGGATACAGATACCATCGTACAGGGAATCGAGTTCAATGACCGCAAGGAAGAGATTGCCTACTATGTGAAGAAAATCAACAACACCACGATGATTGCATCGGACTGGTCAAGGATTCCCAAGCGTTCACGTAGCGGCAGAGTGCAGATGATTCATGTGAAGTCTGATGTTATCCAGCCGAATCAAGTGCGTGGCACATCGGTTCTCATGCCGATTGCAAACAATCTTGTGCAGATAGACAGGTTCAACGAGGCAAATGCGGTCAAGAGCGTCATACAGGCTTCCATCGGCTTTGCGATTGAGACGGACAAGGATGTGGTCGAGGATAATTCCGCAAATGAGGTCTTTGAGGAGATTTACAATGCCTCAAAGGAAATCACGGAGAACATTCCTGTCGAACCCGAAACACCGAACAAGACAGTGCCTATGAAGGCTGGAGTGGCAGTCAATCTGCCATCGGGAAAGAAACTCAAGATGGTTGAGTCAACCGCCCCGACAGTCAATTACTGGGATTTCATCAACGGCAATCTCAAGATGATGTGCGGCGGCAAGATTCCCGCACCCGAAAAGATATTCAAGTCCTACTTGGCTTCTTACTCGGCATCACAGGCATCGATGCAAGAGTCGCAGAAGGTCTTTGAACTTTGGGTCAGCCTTCTTGCTGACGGACTGCTTAACGAGATTTACCGCCAGTTCGTGCGTTGTCTTGTGGTGCAGAACCTTGTGGCGATTCCGACTTATTTCGATTCGCCGTTCGTGCAGAGTGCGTGGTCTGCCTGTCAGTGGTACTGCCCCGCCCTTGTCCATAACGACCCTGTTAAGGCAGTCAAGGCATCGATTCTCAAGATTAACGCTGGTCTCTCGACAAGGGAGATTGAGACCCGCAATCTCATCGGCAAGTCATGGTCGAGAGTAATCTCGCAGTCTGCTGAGGAGGTTGCAGAAATCAAATCTCTCGGTGTGGAGGTCTCCGATGCGGAGAAGACGGATGTTTGGAAAGATGAGCCACAGGAAGACGGAGAGGAGAATCAGTGATGAAGAAGGTTGCCCTTTATGCAGAGAAGAGTCTGATTGACAATGATTCCATCGACCTTGAGGCACGTGACGGCAACAGGCGTTCACGTGATTATGCTGGAATAATGACCAAGTACGGATATGTCATTAACAATGATTATGGCATAGCAGTCGTTGCGGTCAATGACACGCTCACTTCCGAATATGGATGGAGAGGAATTGATTACAAGAATCTCGCCGTAATCATAGAGCAACTTGAGGAGAATGATGAGGTCAAGGCTATTGTCCTTGATATCAATTCGGGCGGTGGAGATGTCAACGGACTGTTTGATTTCACGGAATACATCCAGTCGGTAGAAAAGCCGATTTACACATACACAAGCGGCAATTTGGCAAGTGCGGCATATACGATTGCGGCGGCTACTGACGGCATCTATGCGACTGAATCCGCACTCATCGGCTCAGTCGGGGTGTTCATGTCATTCATTGATGATTCGGGTTTTCTTTCCAAAAACGGAATAAAGGAAATCACTTTCTACGGTAAGAACAGTGACAAGAAGAACCTCGACCCCGAATCAAAAGAAGGAAAGGAAGTCTATCAAGCGGAGATAGACGAACTTGAGCAGATGCTCATATCAAACGTAGCGAAATACAGGGGAGTTTCCTCTGATAAAGTCCTTGAGGACTTCGGACACGGACTGATGTTCCACGGCAATGAGGCTCTTGAAAGGGGCATGATTGACGGCATCGTGTCCACGTTTGACGACTTCATGGACATTGTTAACGAAAATGCCGATTCAACGGCAGATGGAGGCGATTTTATGGCAAAGGAAACCGAAAACAAGGTACTTGCCAACTCAGTTGAGGCTATCGACCCCGAACTCCTTGCAAAGATTAAGGCTGATGCCAAGGCAGAGGCTCTTGCGGAGAACGAGGGAAAGCAGACTGAGGCGGTCAACGAAGCCGTGAACGCAGAGAGAGCAAGGGTTGCAGAACTGGACAGGTATGCAAGTCTTCCTAATGCGGAGATTTCGGCTATGGCTGAGAAGGCGAAGGCTGACGGAACTACTGTCGCTGAGTTCAAGGAGAAGTTCAGTGCAAAGGCATTTGAGATTATCTCCAAGGGCGAGGCTCAGACAGAAGGACAGAAGGCTCTTGCAGACGAAGCCAAGGAGAGTGCGGAACTCGACACTGGTTCAACGCCCGAAAGGACGGAGGACAAGGGGAGCGTTTCAGCAGTCGAACAGGGAAAGAAACTTGCGGAAAAAGTAAACGCAAGGATTAAGAAGTGAGGAGGCTGAATATGGAGACAATCACCATCAATGCCAATGTGCCTTTTGTCATTGGAAGACACAGAGACACAAGAGTAGCCGTAATCGCTCAGAACGCAAGTGCAACCGCAGATATGCTTGCTGGTACTCTGCTTACCCCCAATGAGGATGGTAAGCTGATTCCTTGCGTTCCAGCGGGAGAAGACGTGGACGCAACATATCCTGTTGCCGCCCTTATCGCAGATGTGGCAAAGGCAGACCTTGTTGCTGGAGATGTCGAGACAAATGTTGTCTATAACACAATACTCAACAAGGAATTTGTCGCCGCAGTGAACCCCGACCTTGTAATCGATGAGGCTTTCATTTGGGAGAGCATCAAGAACGGCATCGATATCAAGGAAATGATTTAAGGAGGTGCAGTCATGGCTTGGACAATCAATGATGTACTTACTTATGGTCTGCGTGGAACAGAACGCAAAATCACCAAGGGCGTTCCAAGGACTAAGTTCCTACAGGAGCATTTCTTCGGTGGAGACGGCGGCATCGTCACCGCAGAGCGTGTTCTCAAACTCAAAGTGAGAACTCTCGCAAGGAAGGCTTCGGATTTTGCCCAGTGGGATACCAAGGGTAATATCCTCAAGGATAAGGACGGCTACCAGTACGTCCTCGTTGATGCTCCGTACCTCTACGACAGACGCATCATCACCCCTTCCGACCTTCTTCATCTTGATTTTGAGGAAGACCCCAAGAATCCGCTTCCGTATGACGAGAAACTGATGCTTGTTCTCCGCAACGCAAGGGAAGACCTGTATGACAAACAGGACACAAGGCTGGAACTGATGGCTATGGAACTCCTCAAGACTGGTGGATTCACCTATGAGGGAACAACACAGAAGTACCCCATCAACACCGCCATGTTCGTTAATGCCTCAACTGACGCTGACGGACATCTCGATGCCGCCACAAATGCCGCACAGTGGCTCACCAAGAAATTGCAGAAAGTCTATGACGATTCGGGCAGACTCCCAAATGAGATTGTCATGTCACCCGAACTGATTTGGACTCTCCTTGCCGACAGTTCTATCACCGACATTCTTCTCGACACACGCAGAATCAATGGCGGTCAGATGGACTTCGATGAGTACAGGGACGATGGAGTTGCCTTCTACGGTTACATCAGACTGCCCGCCTTCGGTGCAGTCGCACTTCTCACCTATGGTGGAAAGTACACCGATGCAAACGATACGGAGCAGACAATCTTCCCCGCCAACTCAATGCTCATCGGTACACGCAATGTCGGAAACATCAATTACGCTGGTGTCTACAACAACGTCAACGGATACAAACTGTCCGTTCCGTTTGCGGCAAGGGAGTTCGTCCACGTTGTCGAAGGCGATGGAGATATTCCGTCCAACATGGCAATTTGCCGTCAGACATCTCCTGTCCTTGCTCCTATGACAATGGGCGGCTGGATGTTTGTGGAGAACGTCAACCAGTAAGAGGTGAGTCATGGATTTCTCGGAATTTGACTTCAATTTGGCAGAAGGTGAGTTCACTACCGCATCGGATGAGAAGAGTGTCACTCTTATCTTCGGTGAGGCTGAGTATGAGGTTTCTGCCATAGTCAGCAAGAAGTATGCGAGAAAGGAAGTGGACGGCAGATTCACAACGGATTTGCCGACCTTCACCTTGAGCGTAATCTTCGCTGAGAGTCAGATTCCGACATCCATAACTGAGGACGATTACCGATTGCTCAACGTGATAGTGGACGGCACTGCCTATGCGGTCAGATATGTGACTGGCACAGGTATGCTGACACTCACGTTGAAGCCTTTGGACGATGAGGAAAGCGATTCCGATTCAGAGGAAGAAGAGGATGAGGGATGAGTGCTGAGTCCGATGTAAAGGTCACAAAGCAGAGCATCGAGATAACCATTGAGCAGATGTCGAAATTACGTGTGTTCATCACGGACAGGCGTATTCACCATTTGGCATCTGCGGCGGCGAAGACGATGCACTACGGAGTGCAGACCTATTGGAACAGGCATTACAACCTTCGTGCTGGACAGACCAGCACCCTTGCATTGTTTCAGGGCGGCGGAAGCATGACCTTGAATTGGGCGGACAGGAAGCGAAAGGGAATGAGAGTCCTTGAGCCGTCTCCCAACTCATCTAACTTCCGTTCCCGAAACGGTAACAAGAGGCTGGTGTCGTTCACATTCGGCAAGCCGACAATCACAGGTGATTTTGAGGCTTCCAATCTTGCAATCCACTCCTTCCCTATGAACTGGTATGAGAGGGATGTGATGCTCGGAGGATGGGCTTTCGGCACTGTCCGAAGAGGCACGCACATAATGAAGCGTCTGCTTCCCCCGAAGGCACAGAGCGAGTTGTCTGCGACAACCGCACCGATGCTTCGGGAGATAACGCAGAGATGGAATGAGATGGGAGGCACACGATGAGTGATTTCTTGGAGAGCATCATACCCGAAAAGAGTTATCTCAACAATGTGTTGGATAAACTTGTCTTAATCATCGGAAGTGAGGAGTTCAACGAGTTCATCACCGCATCGGGCTTGGTCGCACTGGATTCCGTGAAGAAGGGTTATCCCAACTTGGATTCTCAGAGCATCAAGACCTATGAGGCTTACGTCAACACCTCATCCGCACAGAACTGTCTCGTTTGGGATGTCGATGCGGGTGTGGATGTGCTGGCAATCGTTGACATCTATCTTCCCGACAAAGCCCTCAAGCATATATGGAAGTACGCTGACGCAACGCTCCAGTGGCTATTGCAGTTCAATGCGTCCTCACTTGCCATACTGGATATGACGACAAGAATTTATGCGAAGGCTTGTGGTGACAGTGCGAACCACTTCACACTGTCCATCCACTTGCTTGCGGATAAGTTTGTCGATTCTGATTTACCCACTCTCGTTGATGAGAGTTAAGGGAGGATAATATGCCTAAAGCACTCAAGAAATCCACAGGAAGAGAAGTATGGGCAATGCTCCTTGATGATTCCGTCACTGTGAGCGGTGCTTCCGCTACTCTGACTAAGGGACATCTTTACTGTATTGTCGCCAAGGGAACAGGCTCTACTCTGCCCGATGTCGGGGTTGGTTACTGTTTCTTTGCAATGTCTGCAATCGCTCTTGTAGCAGATGATGAGGTTATCGACCTCGGAGATATCTATGATATCGAGAAACTTATCGGCTACGCAAGAGCCAAGGACATCACACGCACCAAGACCACTATTGACATGACTGTTGACGGAGACCTCTCCGACACAGGTGATGTCCGTGTTGACCCGATTGTCGCAACAAGCGGAAACATCAACGGTTACAAGGTCAATGGTCTGCCCGCAACCGCCGCATCAAGGAAGATTGATGCCAAGTTCGTCAAGCAGATTATTGAGGCAGATGATGGCTCTGTCACCACACTTGAGAAGAATGATGATACATCACTGATTGCTCTCATCTACATCAAGACTCTGAGAGACAACCAGTGCGATGTTGACATCGTTCCGTGTCATTTCACCAGCAATGGTGACTCTACCGACTACGGCAGTGCAACCGCCAAGAGCGTTGCCTTCACAGGTTGTGCGTCAAGTGACAACGGCGTTCTGCCACAGTGCATCACCGCAACATTCCCGACCGCCGCGTAAGTGTGATTCAACGATGCTCCACCGCTTCGGCGGTGGGGCTTACCTATAAGCATATAAGGAGCAGATATGTCAGAGGGTATTGTTTTTACAAGTAAGAGAAAAACAGATGCGACAAAGGCGAATCCACGCCTTTTGGAGAATTATACTGTCCAGTTCCCGAAGGGTTATGAGCAGTTCCAAGGAAGAGTGACTGTCAAGTTCAGACACGTAAGTGCTGATGTCATAACAAGATGTATCATCACTGACGGAGACGGAAACCGCATTATCTCGGATTTCAAGATATTTGAGAAATGTGTCAAGGAAGTACACGGACTTTCCAAGTACATCACCAATGATGATGGAACGGAGGAGACTGTGCCGCTCACAGTTGATGAGATTGTCAACTTTGAGGATTTGAGGGCGGAAGCCGAAGAGGATAGCACAAATGCCATGAGCATCATTTTTGTTGTGGTGCATGATGTCGCACAGGCAATCCTTGCAAAGTCCACTCTCACTGAGGAAGAGGAAAAAAACTTGTTTGCGGATGTCAAGCCCTCTTAAGCGGATTGCTTAATAAGCAAGAGGATTTGTCTGATAAGTTCTTCGGACAAAGAGCGGGGCATCCGATGTGCGGATATGTGGCGGGGTTGGATGAGGACGGAGAGGAAATCCTTGAGTTCACATTCCCGACACAGAAAGAGATTAACGAGCAATCCACGCCCTTTTTTTGGGCTTGTTGGGATTTATATACGAAGATTACCGTCTTTGGTCTTCCACATGGGAAAGGCTGGCTATATGAGCGACCTACAGTGCTGAGAATCCATCAGATTTGCGTGGCACAGAAGAACCGCTATGAGAGTTGGCGAATGAAAGAAGGCAAAGACCTTGAGGACAGGGATTGAACCCCCTGTCCTTGGGAGATTGACCGATGGCAAACGATATCAAGATAAGGCTTGTATCAGAACTGCATCCGCAAGGCTTCAACAATGCCGTTGCTGGGATGAAACAGGTTGAGGCGGCATATACTGCCTCAACAGGCAAGATTCTCGCCAACGCCAAGGGAAATGTCCCCAAGATGGTCAAGGCATACAAGGCTATCCTTGAATCGGGCATGAATGATGCTCCGAAGTTTGCTGGTCAATACTTTCAGAATTGGGCGAACGCCCTCATCTACAATTTTTCGGGCGGTGATGCGGCGAAACTGAAAGCCACCTTGCAGAAGTCTATCGCAGAAATCACCAATGTCGGCGGTGAAGACAATCTCGCCTTCATCAACATGACCGAACTCAATAAGAATCTTGCAGAAGTCGCATCTATGTATGATGAGGCTTCGACAGGAATAGAATCTGCTTCAAGACGGAAACAGGCGATGTATGAGAAAGAGGTTGCGGTTCTCCGCAAACTCGGTCTTCAACAGGAAGAATACAATCTCACGATGAAGAACGCCAAGGAGCAGATGCTTGCCCTCTCCCCTTCCATGAGGAACTATGAGTCTGAGATGGAGAGGCTTTCTGCGGAATATACGAAAGCAAAGACCAATCTTGAGCAGTTGACCGCAGAACAGGCAAGGGCATCCAAGGGCGGCTTGGGGCAGTATGTCGGTACTGTCGTCAAGGGTATGCTTGTCCATCAAGCGGTAGCCAAAGCGATTCAGACAGTTAAACAGGTCATAAAGGAAGCATCACAGGCGGCGGCAGAGGCAGAGCAGAGATACAATAAACTCGATACTGTCTTTGAGGGATTCACAAAAACCGCTCGTGATTTGACCAGTACCTTGGCATCTGCCATAGGCGTTGCAAACTCGACTGCGGCTTCTGCTCTCACAACAGTCGGAGACCTCTTACAGGCACAGAGCATGGGGGTTGCCCAATCCCTTGAGGTGGCTTCTGATTGGGTCAAGAGATTCCAAGACATCATCAATTTCAAGGATATCAACGAGTCCTTGGACACGTTCTCCTCAAATATCATGGCGGGATTCCTCGGCAATACTAGGAATCTGCGTTCAATCGGTGTTGTAATCAAGGATTCCGCAGTCAAGGCAGAACTCGCCGCACGCAACATGGATAAGCTGACAGGCTCGGAACTTGAACTTGCCAAGATGAACATTCGTGCCGAAATGACCTTCAAGCAGTTGGAAAATGCAATGGGTGCAACAGAGAGAGAATGGAACACCAACCTTGCAGTCAACCGCAGATTGAATGAGGCATGGAAGGAATATCGAGAAAACCTCGGTGAGTCTATCAACTCTGTCCTCAAGCCGATGAAGTCCGCATGGACTGATATTCTGACCGAAATAAATAAAGCAAATAAAGCACAGAAACAGTACAACGAAGGAAATAAAGATATCAATGTCTATGACATCCACGGCAACGAGAAGGATGCACGCACCTTTGCAAGTACAATCGCAAATCTCGGTGCGTCCTATGAAACTGGTATGAGATATGCTGGTCAGACTGTCGGCGGATATCAGATGCAGAGTGCTGAATTTGTCACACAAAACATCCTTGACCAACTCAATAAGCAGATGATTATCTTCAATGCTTCGCTTGAGGATGTTTACAAAGAATTGGGAGAGAAGATTACTCCCGAAATGTATGCTTATCTTGATGCTTTGGAAGATGAAAGAAAAGCAGAGATTCAAAGAATCAAAGATGTCGAAAGGCGTACAAATATTCTTGCAAGTGCAAGTGATAGTTTTGATAAATTCCAAGAAACCTTATTGGGTATTACTGGTGTGAACTTCACGGCATCAAGTTTTGGCGGAGCATTTGACAGGGCAGTCGGCTCAGAGGATGCAACCAACTTTATTCTCGGTAAGATGGCATCGGTATCAATGCAGAACATTGACAGTGCAATCCAAAGCATTGCCGAAGCCGACCTGTCGGTTTGGGGAGATGTCATTGCTGGTGAACTGGAAGGCTTGGACATCCCGAAACTCTTTGAGAAGAAGATGGAGTCAGTCGCCCAACTCTTCTCTGCGGTATGGAATGAATCCCTCAAGGACGGAGTGATTGATGATGATGAGCAGAAGAAACTTGAGAGCATCAAGACTCTTTATACCGAACTCGGAAAAGAACTTGACACATATAATGCTCAACTTGAGAGGCAGAAGAATGTCACTTCTGCCCTTGAATCCTTGCAGTCCAATAGAGAGGGTTATCAGAAACAGTTTGAGCAGTTGAATCTCTCTGAGAATGAGAAAGCCCTTGATGATATCCGAAGGGATTTTGAGGAGATGAAAGACACGCTCGGTCTCACAGGCATGGAACTTGCCAAAGCAAATGCCGCTTACTCACGTGAGGTCTACTGGCTTGTGAAATTGCAGAAGGCACAGGCGGAGATTGAACGCAAGGAGAAGGCAAGAACCGCAATCCTTGACGCTCAGAACGGCGTGCTTGACATTCAGAAGCAGATTGACCAGTTGAGAATGACCGATGAGCAGAAGGCTCTCGATGATTTAAGGCGTTCATATCTTGAACAGGTCAAGACCCTCGACCTCACTGCTGTGGAACAGGCCAAGCTGTACTTGGAATACTCTAATCAAGCCAAGGCTCTGATTCGCTTACAGGAACTCACAAAGCAGTACAACGAGCAGTTAGAGCAAGAGGAGAAGCGCAAGGAGAAGCTGGTAGGATATGAGGAACAGGGTGCTGACTACAGGACTCAGTTGGAGAACATCGGTCTCACTGATGCACAGATAACACGCAACGCCCTGACCCTTGCATTGTCTGATGCAAGCAAGAAGAACGATTCCGAATTATACGATACAATCCTCGATACCTTGCAGTCCTTTGATGAGCTACAGACTGTTCTTGCTGAGATTGACCGTCAAGCGTATGCGGAAGAGCTGGTCAAACAGTTCGATGGCATGGCCTATGCGATGGAGCTTGCCACACTGGGCATGGACGACAATCAGAAGGCCCTATATGAGCTTGATGAGAGTTACCGCAAAGCATCCAATGATGCCAAACTCACCGCAGATGAGATTGATGATATGACCGACCGATATAAGGCTCAGAGACAAGCCTTGGTGCAGTTGCAGAACGCACAGGAGTTTTATACCAAACTGGCGGAGAGGAACGCACTACTCAGCAGTTATCAGACAGGCGGCTCAAATGACTACATCACCCAGCTCGCTAATCTTGGTAAGAGCAGTGCTGAGATTGCAAGAGCAAAGATGGTCTCTGACAGGGATGCGGCTGGAAGCAAGGGAGATGCTGAACTGTGGCTTGCCATTCAGGGGCAGATTGATGCCTTTGATGAGTTGCAGAGCAAGACAAAAGAGGTATCAGCCTCATTCACCGAAAACATCACCAAGGGAATATTCGGCAAGTATGCTGAGACAGGTTGGGCAAAGGGCATAGGCGGTTCAATCGCCAATTCCACAGGCGGACAGATTGTTCAGGCTGGGATTGAGGGCGGTTCAGTCGGCGGCCCATGGGGAGCAATTCTCGGTGTGCTTATGGCAATTCTGTCCAAAACTGAGTCGTTTGAGGAGATACTGAGCATGGTAGAACCTGTGATTCAGATGTTCGACACATTGCTCAAGCCTCTTGTACCTGCTATTCAGGCAATCACTGATACCTTGAACACACTTGTCTTGGCAATGATAAGGCCCTTGCTCCCCATAATAAAACTGGTGGCGGAAGTGATAGTCCTTATCTCCACACCGATAAAGATGATTCATGGCCTCATAGATAATATCTATATCGCAGTCCACAACATCGTTGATAAGTTGACGAACTGGGGAAGAGACCAGTGGGGCTATAACTCAATCAAGGATATAGCAAATGAGTCTGTCGAACAGCTAAAGACGATTAGGGAAGTAAATTTCGATATCAAGAAAAATACCGACAAAGACGATTCTGCACTGCTTGAGGCATATACCAAGATGCGTGACAATCAGATGATTACCGCATCTGAATATGATGCCCTTGTCGCTGGCCTCAGCGGGGTGAAGTACGACAGGGTAAACACTTACAACGGCACATCTTGGAACAACGGCAGTGGAGGGACAACGCTTGTCTACACTGGCGACATGAAGTTCACAATCGAGGGAACAAACCTCTCGGCAGATGAGATTGCCGAAGCCGTAATACGCAAGCAACAACAGTGGGCGACCACAGGACAGTATCATTGAGGAGGCATGGTATGAGACGTTATTCGTATAACATTACAATCAACGGCAACAATTACGATGTCACACCGATTGCAGACTCCTCTACACTCTCTGTTGTCTCCCCTCTTTGCTCACAGGATAAGAAGTCGGGTAACGGAACTGCCTCTGTGAATCTCAAGGGTGGTGCGAATCCGTCTTTCTACAGGACATTCATGGGTGTTCTGCTTGCGGCCCAGCAATCAAAGGTCTTGGGTAACTGCCTTATAACAATCCACGACCATGTTCTGAACAAGATTATCCATCGTGGCTGGCTCAATAATGATGAACTGTCTATATCATCCGCATTTTTTCCCGATGCTCTGAATCTTGCATCAAGAGACAAGATGCGGCTCTTGGACACAAAGATTAAGTTCAATCATATTTGGGAGAACAAATCCCGCAATCAGATTGTGAAAGACCTTCTGAGCGACTTGCAGACTCAGACTGGAATCACAGTCACATACCTTTCCACGGAACTGACGGACTCTGATGTTATAGGGCATTTCGCAGTCACAGAAGGTAGTGAGAAGACTTATCGTGAAATCATAGACAAACTGCTCTTTGAGGCAGTGGGATATGTGATTTGGTATGACCCCGATGCGGACGGATTCCGCATCAAGAGGATTCCGACAGATTACGACTCCGAACAGGAGTACAGGGTTGTCACATACAGAGTTGAGAACAGGCTTGTGACGCAGAGTTCCGTCTATGAGAATGACGGAATACTCCTTACCTATCCGACAATTACAGAGCGTCCTAACACCAATGTATTCAATGAAGGACTTAATGTTGAGATTGATGATGATGGTACAGTCAAGGGCGAGGAGATTGAGAGCGGAGATTATTTCCCTGTCGATGGTGATGTCAAGGAGATTTATCAAGAGTATTCCGTACCTGACAGGGCTTATCTGTCGGGTGAGTCACGCTTGCAGACAGAGGGCTTGAAACTTCTTTATGCCAAGGATGTGTCCTATCAGTTGGCATCCAGTCCGCAACTGTCCCTTGCAGATGCGATACCTAGTGTTAACTGGAGCGGCGAGGCAGAGTTTTATCCCGACAGGGCTAGAATCCTTTTCAAGAACAAGAATACACAGAAGTCCAATGTGACGACTTTCTCCCTTACTGGTACTGCGGTATATGTCAGTGCATTGAACCGCATTACAGTGCCGTCAGTCTGTGCTAAACCCGAAGAATACTCTGTGGAGACAATTACTGACAACGCCAAGGCAAAGGCGTTTGCCGACTGGTACTACAACTCCCGCCGCTACGGATGCACGACAAGCAAATGGTGTGAACCCGAAGGTTATTCCACCCTCGGTGAGATTGTGCTTGTGCGGCACAAGGATACAGGCGTTGAGATGCCTCATGTTGTCGTACAGATTACCGACAGTTGTGCTGGCGGCAAAAGCGGAACAATCAGACTCAAGGAGATTGTCGCCATATCCCTGTACGGATGGCAAGAGGTACTGACTCAGACCCCGCCAAGGGTAAATACGCCAAGCGTACAGAAAATAGAGAACGCCCGATGGTATAGCGGAACTGTTCTTACAGGTCAAACAACTGCAAGAGGAGTCGCTGGAAATTACGGAGACTTTTATCTCAATACAGAGACAGGCGACATTTATAAGTGCATCACCACAGGAACGGCGAATACTGCTCTATGGCAGTGGATAATGAACAATAAAGGCAAAGATGCCGACATTTCTAATATTCAACAGGAAATTGAATACGGACTTTCTGAATCAGATGAAGAGTTTATTTTCCCTGTTTTTAATTGGGGCTATACAGGTGGCGAATACGGCTATGATGAAGACGCTGAATTTGGTTTTAGGGATGTCGGCGGCTGGTCTGATAATTATGACAACTGGTATAAAGGTCTCTATGTTTGGCAGAGAATAAAAACCACCGATGAAGATGGCAACGTAACCTATGGCGAACCGATTTACTGTAAGACTCTGACCGAATCGCTGATTCAGTCCTGTTCCCTATCGATTGAGATGAACCCAATCAACTTCACAGTGAATCCACGTAGGGTCGATTATCAGTATCTCCCCTTGAGGTTCATCTCTATCGGATACATGGGTACTCTTGAAATCGAGACGGACACAGGTGTCTTCTCCACGTTTAATCCAATCACGGAGACCTACACCGACCACGGCAATGTGATTTCGGGCATCTCGATTACGAACCCCAAGTCAATCGGCGACTATTATCTGAAACTACCTTATACCCTTGCTGAGACGCAGACTGTGACCTTGATAGCCACCTTGCTTGAGTGGGATATGCTTGAGGTGCATATACAGGAACTTGTGCTTTCGGGGACAAAGGCGAAGACTGCGGTAGTGCAGTTGGCGACTGTATCAACTGAGGCAGACCTCCCGACCCATCTGAACATCACGGATTCCCAGCAACAGGACATCTCCACAGGGAACAACCTCATATACGGCGATTACATAATCGTTGAGCATCAAGGTTCTGTTTATAGACCGACTCCATATATGTGGAACGGAAGTAACTGGGTCAACGGAACAGATGACAACGATATTAAATCTTACGTTAAAGTCAATACTGTCAATGAGGTCGTACGACTTGCAAAAATAGCACATGATTCAGACCCGACAGTTGACTATCATGATGTCCTTTATGCTTATAGTGCATATATTGAGAATCTGACTGTCGGAATCCTTAATGTTGGCAATATTTTTGCCAATGATATCGAAAGCAATAATTATTCAGAGAGCGAGGATGGAATCCCTCTTACTGGATATAGACTAGAGCATGATGGCGGCGATAATGGAGATGGACAGATTAAGTCTGTCGGCGGTCTTTTCAAGGATATAAATGTATCGGGAAACCTCGACCTCAGAAAAAGCAATATATCTGACGGAGCAAATATTCTTCATCCATCGCTTACTACAAAAGATGGTGTAAAGGGAGACCCGACAGGCAGAACGCTTGGTGCTTTTACTCATTGGAGTTTCAGAAGCCTATATGATGCTCTTGGCAATAAGGTCAACAGTATTCTTTCTGCAAGTGGAACTGCATTGAGTCGTTCTGTTTCAAAAGTGGTGAAACTGACTAATGCGTATGCTCAAGCATATCCGCAAGTTGTTCATTCCACCATTGAATTAGGAAATGGAACAAGTGGTAATTTTCTTACTACAACCCACAAGGGAACTGTGTCTGTAACAGGATATCAACCTATAAGAAGAGAGGATATTTATAGTGGCTTATATAACGCCGCATCCATTACATTTACAGATTCCAATGGAAATGTTCTCGGATATGTTGCTGGAAAAAATAGAATAGGAAATAGCAAACCACATTTCTCAATCATTTTGAATATCAACAATAATAACGGAACAACTATTCATGTTGAGGTAAGCACTTTATCGGGTTATGGAAATACACAAAACGGCTCTATGACTCCAGTTGAAGATGCGGTCTCTTTTTATAATGCGGGAATGGCTGATACAGGATTGTATCTTTATTATCCGTCATATAACGACTGGTTTTTAATGAATTTTGAATATACATACAATGCCTCAACTTTTTCTTACAATCTGACGATAGATGAAGTCACTTATGCCAGCCAAGCAGAATTAGCGGTTATGAGTCCGTTTACAAGTTATACATCTTATGTTGATTCGGAGTCTGTAACACATAATCTGATAGTCGGCAATACTTATGCCTTGAACAATGCTCCGAATATAATATACAAGGGAAACTATTTGAAAGGTGTTTTCTTCCGTTTGAATGGAACGGACAATGCGACATTGATTTTATCGGATGGAACATCGCTTTCTTTCACTAATTCATCATATCTTCCTATGCAAGGTACTATAAAGATTGCCGACAGTGAGGAAGGTGTGGAGATGAAGGGGCAGTATCCAGTCCGTGATGCACATGATTCCCAAGGTGGTTTCGATGTCGGTATGCCAAGTAAGATATGGGATAACGGATATTTCAGAAGAGTTATATCAGAATCCGTACTTATCGGAACGGCGAACCTTAATTACAGTGATTCTGCTGATTATCAAGGGTCTATTCCTTTGGCAAACGGACTTATAGTTAAATACGGAGTCTGCGGAAGAACATCAACAGGAAGTATGTCAAGGATATATTCCGTTAATTTCACTAATGCTTTTCCTAATAATTGTTTTGCGATTTTCACGAATATCGCTTTTCCCGCATTGGGAAATTGGAATACGCCGCCGCTTGGAACAGGATTCACTGTGTTTCCTTACAATGTCAACAGGTCTCAGTTCAATATTTCTTGCGGCTGGGGAGATGGTGGAATGGATGGTTGTGACAGACCATTTTATTGGGTTGCTATCGGATATTAAGGAGGAAAAGATGATTGATTTTATCAAGCGAGTAGCACATAAGGTCGCAGAGATTCTTCATGTGCCTTATGACAAACTGCTCCATTTCGGAGCGAATGTTGTGCTGGCATTATTCGGCATTTGGTATTACTCGCTCGGAATCGGGCTTTCCATCGGAGCGAGTGTCGGCAAGGAATACGGAGATTCCAAGGCAAGCGGAAACAAATGGTCTTGGGGCGATATCTTGGCAGATATGTTGGGTATGGGTTGCGGAATCGCAATCTCATTCGGAATACGGAAAATCATAGGGAGATAAGACTATGGCAAAGACTTTCTCGGATGCTCCTCATTATGCGGGGCAGATAAGCAATGAATATCTCTTGGGAATACAGATAGGAAACACACCTTCGGCAAGCGGCGGGCTTGAGCAGATGATGTATGTCAAAGCGTCCGAACTTAGGGCGTTCATGCGTGAGGGCATGGCAAGCGTCTACAATTACAGGGGTGAGTTCTCCACCCTTCCTACAGACCTTGCGGTGGGTGACACATTCTATGCGGCATCATCTTTCTCTGAGGGCGGCAATACGTATCTTGCTGGACATCTGTACGCATACAACGGAACATCTTGGGATGATATCACAAACATCTTCACACAGTATGCGAAACAGGGAGACCTTGAGGCACTTGCATATGATGTCGAAGCCATAGACGACAGGCTCACAGAGGCGGAGCAGAAGATAGATGCCATGACTGGCATGGTCTTCAAAGGGGACACCACAAGGGCGGAACTCCCCTCCCCATCTGCCTCCAACCAAGGCTGGGTCTATTACCTCACAGACGAAAGCATTTATGTTGCATCAGATGGTACTCAATGGGTCACTGTGATGAACTATGTCGTGCAGACCATCACTGAGGGCGATACAACTCATGCTCCCAGTTCTGATGCGGTCTACAAGGCTCTCGCACAGAGAGATGCCAAGGACGCTGATTTGCAGTCACAGATTGTGAACACGAACGCTGAACTTGACAACGTTGAAGCACTTATCGGCGGCGATGCACAGGTGGAGAATACAGACCCCGCAGAGGGCGAATCCCTTTTGGCTCAGTCTCGCCTCATCCACCATGCAAATCTGCTCCCCAAAGGAGAGTTCGGAAGAGTCGGGGCAAGGGCGGTAGCGTGGAATCAACTTGTTCAGAATGGTAATTTTAACGGCACTACAGACTGGACTGTTGTAAGCGGAAAGGCAACTCTCACGGCAAGCAACAATATCGGCACTATCACGGCATCTGTCGCACAAGCCTATATGCAAGTCCAAGCACGAACACTTATCAATGTTGTAGCAGGACATAAGTACCTTGTCTGTGCGAGAATGAGAATGTCCTCTACTGTGAGGGTCAAGTGTGCTTGTGACGGCTTCACCTCTGCACCGATTGACATAACACCGACCGCAAACATATGGTACAAGCAGACTGCAATCGTTACTGGTGCATCGACTGGTTCATACCAACTTGCCTTTGGATGGGAAGGTACTCCGTCTGTCGGTGATGAGATTGGTGTTGCTAATGTCATGGTCTTCGACCTCACTGCCATGAATATGGAATCCTTGTCTGTTGACCAGTTCAGAGCGTTGTTTCCTCTATCTTATACTTACTATCGTTACAATAGCGGTCACATTATTGACCTCAATCCAAGTGGATTCAAATTGGTTGGAAAGAATAAATGTAAAAGTTTTTATGTCAATCAAGTTTCCGCTTCATATAATCCGTCTTTGTATGTGGAAATGACTTTAGAGCCATCCACAACTTACACGTTCTCATTTGTTGGTGTAAACGGATATATGTGGTATTGCAATGAAGGTTTGTTTAGTGGCTACGTTTATGGAACTTGTAACGGAGATGTGCAAACTGTTACTTTGACAACTCTTCCATTTCTGCCGATTACCGAATATGACCCAAATAGAGGTTGGCTTATTCTTAAAAACAGAAGCGGAAGTGTTGTTCCTCAATTCAGTGATGTTTACGCTGAAATCGGTTCAACCATTGGTGCTTATGAACCTTATTATGAACAGACTGTAGACACCCCTCAGATAGCAGACGGTCACTATGTCAATGAGAACTGTTATGACTATGTGGAGAATGTGACAGAGGATGGAATCGTCAAGGGCAAGTTCCACAAGAGAAGTAATGTTATTATCTATGATGGAAGTGATGATGAGAACTGGGGACTGTATGGCAATACAACGTTCTACATCACTCCGTCAATCGCATTAAAGGGAGCAAGTAGCAGTTTGACACTTGCCAACATATTGAGTAATCTACTGACTACGGTAGCAAGGGACAATATCTATAATGCGCCTCTGACGATATGCACAGAATCAACATATTTCATGATTGATTTTCCAAGCACAGTAACTGATGTGACAACATTGAGAACATGGCTCGGATTGAATCCAATCGAGGTGCGTTATGAGCTTGCCGATGAGGTAGTCACCGACTGCGAGCCTCTCCGCTCCTTCGGTATCTCCGACTACTCCACAGTAGAGCCGATAACTCCTCAAGATGAACTGGTCAACAGGATTGACATTCCCTTCTCCGTCAAGACAATCTCAGCCAACACGCTCATTAAGCAGATAACTCAGAACGCCGCCGACATTGCAGAAGAGAAGGCAACGAGAGCCGCACAGGTCTCCGCACTGGACAAGAGAGTCACGAACCTTGAACTCAAGACAGGAGACCAGTTTGATGTCGATTATCCTTCTTCTATCTATGGCATGAACGGAGTGCCATCGAATGTTGAGCCTTATGCCAAGGTGAAGAGGATGAGAGGTGTGTCAGTAGCGTATAATCAGAACATTGTTAATGGAGACTTCTCACAGGTCAATGCCTCTAATGTTCCTACTGGATGGAGCGGTACTAACGGCACAATCACTGCAAGCGGTAATGTTTGTACTTATAAAATCACCGCAATAGCCCCTAACAATTATGAGAACAGAATCTACAGGTCTGTAGGCACTCCTCAGATAGGGCATAAATATCTACTGACAGGGGAGGTCAATGCGCCATATAGCAACACCTTCGCAGTCACCTTTTCAAACGGATATGCATATGGAAGTTCTACTCCCAATTCTTGGTTTAAGGTTGCGAATATAATTAATGCATCTACCCTTAATGCTAACTTCTTCGCATTTGTTGACTGTACGACGAATTATGCAGTCGGGGATGAGATAAAGTTCAGAAACATGAGGATGTACGACCTCACCCAAATGTTCGGTCCACAGGTTGCCGACTACCTCTACTCGATAGAGCAAGCAACAACAAGTGTAGGGGTAGCACTCTTCAAGGCACTAGTCAAGGCACAGGACAACTCAGCGGAGGCAGGGAGACTGGTAAGTACGACGTATGAGAGCGTGAGGAGCATAGGTTTCAACAGGTCTGATGAACAATGGGAGAATGGTTTGCTCAATCTTACAACAGGGCAACCTGAGCCTAATGCATCTTATTCGAG
>OCVV011346068.1_pt1 | contig 35454 bp, 47 predicted proteins | sample 1539721 | NCBI WGS metagenome assembly OCVV01 (sample SAMN02144230, study PRJEB22623) | gut metagenome | biome: sheep rumen | host: Ovis aries | place: New Zealand | reverse complement strand
CGTCCTCGATATGTGGTACTGTAGCAACTGCGACTACTGCTATGAGGATGACGAAAAGCCAAAATGGAACTACTGCCCGAACTGCGGTGCAGAAATGGAGATGACAGAATGAATGATTTGATTTACAGGCAAGATGCAATTGGTGCGATAGATGTCAAAAACGTCAACGAGGGAATTGTTTCGGCACTGCAAAGCATTATCGAAGAATTGCCATCCGCACAGCAGTGGATTTCGATGTCAGAGAGACCGCCTGAAAAGCCCGGCAGATATCTTGTCACAAATTGTGAATTCGAGGTGGATTGGAACATCTGGGTTAATGGGGAGTGGTTGTATTCAAATAGCGCACCCATTGCTTGGATGTCGTTGCCGGAACCGTATAAAGGGGATGTGGAGAAGTGAAGCCGAAGCGGTGCCCGTACTGCAGGGGCGAGAGGATATGGATGGCACTGTCACTCACGGACCATGTATGGCGGTATCACTGTGAGTGTGCAGAGTGCCACTGGTGCGGAAGGATGGCAATGACTAAGAAGGGGGCGGTTATCAAATGGAATCTGCAAAGGAATTACATATCGAAGCACTGATCGACGACGAGCTGGCACGGATCATTGAAGAGCACGGACTGTTCGTGGACGATCACCAGGCTTATGCGGTCATCAAGGAAGAGGTCGAGGAAGCCCGGGAAGAGATGATCATCATCCGGGAGAACATGGTCAAGTTCTGGGAGAGAGTCAGAGCGGATGACCTAGACAATGCGGACATCATGGAGTCCATCGTGATCCACGGCACGGAGCTCATCAAAGAGGCTGTCCAGATCGTGGCCTGTGCAAAGAAGCATGACTGGGGAAGGCTCCAGGAATGGGCAAGGAAGGTGAGGGCATGAAGGAAGATATAGCCAGATGGGTCAAGTATTACAGAGAGCTGAAAGGATGGTCGCAGAGCCAATTGGCCAGAGAGTGCAGCAAGAGCCCGAGCGTGATATTCAGGCTCGAAAGAAATGATGACGGAGTGAACTTCAGCACCATCGTCAGCGTGGCAAAGGCTCTGGGTGTACCGATCGAGGCCTTGTTGTATGGACCGCTGGAGTTCATGATGACGGATGATACACACAGGAAGAAGTACAACGAAGGCTACAGGAAAGCCATCGAGGACATCTGCCGGATGACAGAGGAACGCATCCCGACTGTGATGATGACCATTCACGGGAAGAAGGGGCAAAGGGCATTCAAGAACATCCTGAGGAAGCTGAGGGATGATTCAGAGTCCAGAGATCTGTTCCGGAGCCTGAATGGTAAAGCGGTGATCCGGGTGACCGGCACCGGAGATGTGGATGAGATATGTTAGGAGGGATCAGGTGATAGTATTGGTAACAGGCTTGCCCGGTACCGGGAAGAGCAGATGGGTGAAACAGAACATGAAACCCGGCGACATCGTGTATGACCTTGACCGGCTGGCCGGAGCACTGACATACTCTGAAGAAGAACGGGAGAACAAGGCTGCGAGATATCTTGCGAACGAGATGTACGACTCGTTCCTGTCTGAGCTTGAATGGGAAGACATACCGCTCGCCGGCGATGTGTATATCATTCGCACGTGGCCCGGAGATAGAGAGGTGGATCTTTTGATCAATGCAAACCTTAAGCATGATGGAGCGAAGGTGCTGGTCTTTGGAAGAGAATACGTCGACAGGGAATTCTCCAGGGTATTCAAAGCGGTGATGGCTACAGATCTTCAGGCGTTCTTGGAATCCTGTCAGAAGGTCGGTATCGAGGTGAAGCGAATTGAGTAAGCATAGAGAGTATACAGCAAAGGATATCAAGCAGATGCTCCGGCAGGGCAGAAAACTGGACAGCCGGATCAAGATGCTGGAGGAATCAAGAGAGAGAGCATTCGCAAAAGTAACCAGTGCGACCCAGCAGCTGAGCGTGACGGGAGTGCACAGCGACACGCAGACAGATGCCATGTCGGAATACGTGGCATACTCGGAAGAGATACTGGCGGAGATCGCCAAGATGGAACGGGTGCAGAAGGTCACGCTGGCACTGATCAGCAAAGTGGAGCAGAGCGACCTACAGAACGTCCTGCATCTGTATTACCTGGACTGCATGACATGGGAAGAGGTAGCGGTAAAGCTGAACTATTCGTGGCGCTGGGTGATGGAATTGCACGGCAGAGCACTGATCGAAGCAGCGAAAGCAGCGAACAGGAACAGAAGGCTGATAGAGGAATTGGTGGCGAAATGAAACACAGCATGTTACTTCATATTTGCTTATGATATTATGGTATCGAGGAAATGAGGCAAGTGAGTTTATTTTGTTTCATAGATCATCTCCTTTAACGAAACATGAGCATGAGCACCCGAACTACAGCGGGTGCTTTTGCTTTAAGGGAGAAATGAATGAAGTACGTCAAGAAGGCTGACCCATTCTACAAGTCAAAGAAATGGGAGCGAATGAGACAGAGGATACTGAGACGGGATGGCTACCAGTGCCAACTGTCTAAGAGGTATGGAAAGAACAGACCGGCGGAAATGGTGCACCATATATTCCCACGGGAGGATTTCCCGGAGTATGAGCTGAGTGAATGGAACCTCATATCACTATGCAATGCCGAGCATAATGAGCTTCACGATCGGCTCACGGGAGAAATGACCGAAAAAGGTATAGATCTACAAAAGCGCACCATACGCAAATTGCGCGCGAGTGGAAAATTTCAGAAAATGCCCGCCATGCCCCCCCCGTCATTAAAATGAAAATCGCGTGACGCAGGGACCGGGGTGGGGGAAGTCTTTCCAACTCTGATTGACAAATTATTAACGAATTTTGAGGAAAAGAGACCTGAACCATGAAGAAATCCGACTGGAAGAAGAAGATCACAAAGGCCTGTAAAGATGCAGGTACATATCAGCCGTTCTTTGGCTCTGTTATCGACACTTTAGCCGGATTGATGGAGACCAGGGACCTTGCACAAAAGCAATTCAATGAGTCTGGCGGGAAGACCGTCATCACGCACGTCGGCACGGCCGGTATGGAGAAGCAAGTGAAGAATCCGGCACTGCAAGTGGTCCTTGACTGCAACGCTCAGGCGCTGTCCTACTGGAAGGAACTCGGGCTCACTGCCAAAACCTACAAAGACATGCAGAAGGAAGCCAAGATCCAGAAGAAGAGCGCTCTGGAGGAGGCTCTGGAGGCGATGATGGGATAAGGCGGTGAACGGATGCCGAAAACAAAACACGAATACTGGGATGAGGTCGTTGGATATGCGCAAGGCATCCTGGACGGCACTATCCTGGCAAACATAGAACGAAAGCAGATGGCTGAAAGGTTCTTTAAGGACCTGGACAACCAGGACTATGAGATAAGCCACAAGGCTCCGGAGTTCTGCATCGGGATCGTAGAGAGGACCATGAAGCACCAGCAGGGTGAATCGCTGGACGGAACACCGCTCAGAGGTACACCGCTGAAGCTGCAACCTTTCCAGAAGTTCATCATATACAACCTTCTGGGATTTATGCACGCCGGAACGAACAAAGTGCGGTTCCATGAGGCACTTATAATGATTCCGAGAAAGAACGGAAAGACGAGCTTCGCTGCAGCTCTCGCATGGGCACTGTCTCTGTGGTACCGGAAGTCCGGATCCAAGTGCTATATCACATCAGCTGCGCTGATGCAGTCGCTGGAATCGTTCAACTTTCTTAAATACAACATCAAAGAGATGGGTGAAGATGCCTCCGATGGAGGCAAGGTAAAAATCATAGACAACAACAACGAGCATTCGATGGAAGCTGAGCTTTCGGATGGCTCGTTTTTTATTAGGGCTCTTGCAGCAAACCCTGACAGGCAGGACAGCTTGAACTGCAACATCGCCATAGCTGATGAGATACACGCGTTCAAGCAGCCGAAACAGTACAACCTGTTCAAAGAGGCCATGAAGGCCTACACCAATAAGCTCCTGATCGGGATCAGCACAGCAGGAGATAACGAGGGCGCGTTCCTTGGGCAGAGGCTGAAGTACTGCCGGAAGATCCTGGACGGCACTGTCGAGGACGAGCAATACTTTGTCTTTATCAGCTGTGCCAATCCGGATCCGGAGACCGGTGAAGTGGATTACACCAATCCGCAGGTCCATGAGATGGCGAACCCCAATTATGGAGTGACCATCAGGCCCGAAGAGATCATGCAGGACGCGATGCAAGCGCAGAACGATCCGCAGCAGAGGAAAGACTTCTTTGCTAAGTCGCTGAACGTCTACACCAACTCAGCGAAAGCATGGTTCGATATGGACGAGTTCCGGAGATCGGACATGCAGTATGACTGGACGCTGGAAGAACTCGCGAAGCTCCCTGTCCAATGGTATGGCGGTGCGGACCTGTCGAGGATGTACGACCTCACAGCTGCCGCTCTGTACGGTCAATATGGTGATGTGGACATTATCATCACCCACGCATTTTTTCCTGTCACACAGGCGCACAGGAAGGCAGACGAGGATAATATACCGCTGTTTGGCTGGGCAGATGATGGCTGGCTGACGATGTGCAACAGTCCAACAGTAAATATAGCCGATGTGGTCAACTGGTTCATAGCCATGAGGGACATGGGCTTCAATATCCGGCAGGTCGGGCACGACAGGAAGTTCGCCGGAGAGGAATATATACCGCTGATGCGGAAGCACCGCTTCCGGATAGTGGACCAGCCTCAGCTCTATTACCTGAAGTCCAGAGGCTTCCGGAGGATAGAGAAACAGGCTAAGGACGGCAACCTGTACTACCTCCACTCCGAGGCTTACGAATACTGCGTGAGCAACGTCAGGGCGGTGGAGAAGACGGACGATGCAGTCCAATACGAAAAGATAGAAAAGAACCAAAGGATAGACCTGTTTGATGCTTCTGTATTCGCTGTCATCCGCGGTTTGGAAGACGCAGACAGGCACAAGAAAGCACAAAGATGGTTTGGGGAGGATGAATAGATATGGGAATCTTAGATCGATTTAAGAAGACCAGGAGCGACGATATCGCGAATGGCATTGCATGGGTCATGGATGATCACAGCCTTTGCACCTCCGGTTATACGTCCCTGGACCAGAATCCAGAGATACTGACCGGGTGCAGACGCATCGCCGAGCTGATCGGGTCCATGACCATCCACCTGATGAGCAACGAATCATACGGCGATGTGCGGATCGTCAATGAGCTGTCTCGCAAGATAGACATTGACCCGATGCCGAACATGACCCGCATGACATGGATGGAAGTTATCGTCCTGAACATGCTTTTGTATGGACGTGGAAACAGCATCGTCATCCCGCACACAACGGACGGGATCCTGACATCGCTGGAACCGATACCGGCTGACAGAGTCAACTTTGTACAGCAGGGCCGGTCGGACTACTACGTCCAGATCGACGGCATCCGGTACGACCCTGCCAACCTGCTCCACTTCGTGTTCAACCCGGACAAGTACTACCTGTGGAGAGGCAGAGGAGTGACAGTGAGCCTGAAGGATGTGGCATCCAACCTGAAACAGGCTGCAGCCACAAAGAAGGGCTTTTTGGAGTCTAAATGGAAGCCATCTATCATCGTAAAGGTAGATGCTCTTACAGACGAATTCAGCTCTCCTGAGGGCCGTCAGAAGCTCCTGAAGCAATATGTGTCGAGTTCCGAGGCAGGGGAGCCATGGCTGATACCGGCGGACCAGTTCGATGTACAGGAAGTAAGGCCTTTGTCCTTGTCTGACCTTGCACTCAATGACGCGGTGGAGTTGGACAAGAGAACGGTCGCAGCCATCATCGGCGTCCCGCCATTCCTTCTTGGAGTTGGCGAGTATGACCAGAAGGCCTGGAATAACTTCGTGCAGAACACCATCAGACCGATCGCCATCAACATCCAGCAGGAGATGACAAGGAAGCTCATCCTGTCGCCGAAGTGGTACCTGAAGTTCAACACGCTTTCCCTTATGGATTGGGACCTTGAGACCATCGCGAGCGTGTTCGGTGGCCTGTCTGACAGAGCCATCGTCACCGGCAACGAGGTCAGAGACCGGCTTGGCATGAGCCCGAAGGAAGGCCTTGACGAGTTGAGACTGTTGGAGAACTACATCCCACTGGACAAGATCGGCGATCAGAAGAAGCTGGACGGCGGTGATGACGAATGACCTGTGAACACGCAGGAAGGGATAAAAAGGGCAGGATAACCTGCTCCGCCACAGAAAGCCTTTGCGCCCACGTTTATTACTGCGGGATGCGGGGCAAGTGGGAATTGAACGATATCGCAAAAAGATGCCCCTTGAGAAAGAAGGAGGACAGCAACAATGAATAAAGAACTTAGACAGGTGCAGATGGCAGTGACCGACTACACCACACGATCCGAAGAGGATGGAAAACTATATATCGAAGGATATTTCGCTGTCTTTGACAGCGTTTATAATATCGCGCCGGGCATGACCGAATCGGTCGCTCCTGGAGCTTTTGCAAGCTCTCTGTCCGGTGATATCAGAGCGCTCATCAATCATGATACCACTCTGGTGATAGGAAGAACCAGCGCCCACACGCTGGAGCTGCGTGAAGACTCCCACGGGCTGTGGGGACGCGTCGAGATCAATCCGAACGATACCGACGCTCTCAACATCTATGAAAGAGTGAAGCGCGGTGATGTGAACGGGTGTTCGTTCGGATTCTATCCACTGTCCCAGGAGACCGAACTCCGGGACGACGGCAGCGTCCATTGGACTATTACCGACGTAGATCTGTTTGAGGTATCCTGCTGCAGCTTTCCGGCTTATGAAGCCACGAACATCACAGCGAGATCCCAGGAGCGTGAGAACATTTTACAGCGCAAGAACGAAGCGTGGAAAGAACGCATGAAAGAGAGGTTATCCAATGGCAATCAGAGCATTGATGCTTAGGAAGAAGCTCGATGAAGCTCGCAAGAGAATGGATGAGCTGACAGTCAAAGAGACCGAACTGCAGGAAAGAGAAGTCGAACTGACAGCAGCCATCGAAGAGGCTCAGACCGAGGAAGAACGGTCCGCAGTCGAAGAATCTGTTGACCAGTACGAAGCTGATAAGGCTGAGCTGGATGAACAGAAAGGCTCTCTGGAAAGAGAGATCGAAGGGCTCGAGAAGGAGCTGGAAGAAGAAGAGAGCAGACAGACTGTCGATCCGGAACCAGCTGAGCCGAAACAGGAAGAAGAAGAAAAGAGAGAAAACCACGTTCAGATCGTGGAGAGAGGAATGGTGACCCCAATGGCAAACAGAACAGCATTCTCCCTGATGGGAGTACAGGAAAGAGAAGCATTCGTCCAGAGAGACGACATGCAGAAATTTATTGCTCAGGTCAGAAGCATCATGCAGACCAGAGATGTAACAAACCAGATCGTTCTGATCCCGGATGTGGCTCTTCCGTATCTGAGACAGATCACAGAAGAATCCTCCAAACTGCTGAAGCACGTTAACTATAGGAGAGTTCCTGGCAAGGGCAGAATGGTAATCGACGGCGGTTTTGCTGAAGCAGTTTGGACTGAAATGTGCGCAACACTGAACGAGATGACCATCGGTTTCAACGACATCGAGATCGACGGCTACAAGGTTGGCGGTTACATCAAAGAATGCAACGCAATGTTAGAAGACTCCGACATCAACCTGGCTGATGATATCCTGACAAAGATCGGTAGAGGTATCGGCTATGCACTGGATAAGGCTATCCTTTATGGTACAGGTACAAAGATGCCTCTGGGTATCGTTCCGAGACTGGCGCAGACAGCCGCTCCGGCAGACTATCCGGCTACAGCAAGAACTTGGGTTGACCTGCACACCACAAATATCGTTTCCATCACAGCTGCGAACTCCACCGGCATCAAGCTGTTCCAGAACATCGTGAAAGCTCTGGGTGCTATGTCCAACAAATTCAGCATGGGCGGTAAGTTCTTTGTGATGAATGAAAAGACAAAGAATACCCTGATCGCTGAATCCATGGAATTCAACGCAAACGGCGCTATCGTTGCAGGTATCGGAAGCTCCATGCCGGTCGTTGGTGGCGCAATCGAAACCCTGGACTTCGTTCCGGACAACGTGATCATCTGTGGTTATGAAGGCCTGTATCTGCTGGGCGAAAGAGCGGGCACACAGTTGGCTGCGTCCGAACATCGGTTCTTCATCGAAGACCAGACAGTATTCAGAGGTACAGCAAGATACGACGGCAAGCCGGCGATCGCTGAAGGCTTCATGGCTCTCGGCATCAACGCTGCAACCGTATCCGCAGCAGCTGTTACATTTGTTCCTGATACCGCGAACAGCACAAGCACCCCGACAGGTGGCGGAACAGGCGGCAACTAAAAAAGGAGTGGTATGAATGACCACAGAAAACAAAGCAATCGTAATGGAGATGCTCAGGGTCGACCTGGGCATCTCTACTGATGCTTACAATAACAGATTCAGTCAGTATATCGATTACGCAGTGGAGGAAATAACCCGGGAGGGAATCATCCTTGATGAGTCCAAGCCGAACGACCTCAACCTGATCGCCATGTACAGCGCATGGCTGTGGAGGAAGCGTGACACCGGCTATGGGATGCCCAGGATGCTCCGGTACGCTCTGAACAATAAACTGATCGCTCAGAAATTAGGTGAATCAAATGGATGACATTTGCTACCTGATCGCAGAGAACAGACGGCAGGATGAAGCCGGTGTGTGGAGAAAAGAACCCACCAAACGGCAGGTATTCTGCAAGATCCGGAGCGTGAGCGGGACTGAGTTCCACAACGGAGGCAGAGACGGCCTGAACCCTCAGTTTATGATCATCACCTTCCATGCCAACTATAATGGCGAAAGAGAAGTCGAAGTCGATGGCGAAACCTTTGCTATCTATCGGCATTATCGGAACGGCGATTACATAGAGCTGTACGTCAGCCGAAAAGGTGGTACCAATGGCGGGCAGTAAGATCGATGTCGACGTGTTCGCAAAGACTGTTGTGGACATCCTGTCTAAGTACGCGGAAACCACCACGGACAGCGTGAACAAGGCCACAGACGAGGTCTCCAAAGAAGCTGTCAAGAAGCTCAAGGACACATCGCCAAGTAAGTCCGGCGAATATGCGAAAGCGTGGACGAGGCAAAAGGACAGCAAGAGCGGTGTGACGGAGTACACGGTCTACAACTCCAGATGGGGCGGACGTACTCATGTGCTTGAGAAGGGACATGTCGTGAGGCCTACCCCGAAGCATCCCGGCAGGAAGACTAGGGTCGAAGCCCGCGAACACATCGCGCCTGTTGACGATTGGGTCTCTGAGGAACTCATGAGAAAGGTGGAAAGAGACATATGACACCGAAACAGATCTTTGACATGCTCAATGAATTGGGCATCGATGTGGCATACAGGATGTTCGACAACCAGACAGAGTACAGCACACCTTTCGCGGTGTGGTACTTCGAGGACAGCGACGACCTGTATGCGGATGATTCCAACTACTGCAAGATCAGACCGATCACCATCGAACTCTATACTGACAACAAAGAATTTGAATTAGAAAGCAGAATGGAAGCCCTGCTGTCAGAGCATGGGCTGACATATCGAAAGAATGAGACCTACATCGAATCGGAATTGATGTACATGGTCATTTACGAAAGTGAGGTTATTTACCATGGCTAAAGTTAAATATGGTCTTAAAAACGTCCATTATGCCAAAATCACCGAAGGCGAGAATGGTGCCATCACTTACGGCACACCAAAGCCTTGGCCGGGTGCCGTGTCCTTATCCATGGACGCTGAAGGCGAGCTGACACCGTTCCGGGCAGACAACATGAACTACTGGGTAGCCTCCAGTAACAACGGCTATTCCGGTGAATTTGAATCCGCGCTGATCCCGGAAGACTTCAGAACAGACATTCTGGCAGAACAGAAGGACACCAACGGCGCGCTGCTTGAATACGCAGACGCAAAGCCGTCTTCCTTCGCGCTTCTGTTCCAGGTGGAAAACGATGTCAATGCAACGCGGTTCGTTTACTACAACTGCACAGCAACACGGCCATCCACCGAAGCGAATACAACGGAAGAATCCATTGAACCGCAGACAGATACTCTGTCTCTGACAGCATCCCCGAGACCAGATGGACTGGTCAAGGCTACGATGGATGCAGATGGAACAGGGTATGACAGCTGGTATACCGCAGTTTACGAGCCAACAGCACAGGCTGCAGGCGGTAATACAGGCGGTAATACAGGCGGTACTGGAAACTAATCCAACGAGGTATAACTATGGAGATGGAAAGAACGATTGAAATTGGTGGCAAAGAAGTTAGATTCAGAGCGTCCGGAGCAACTCCGCGGCATTACCGGAACATCTTCGGAGGGGACATGCTGGTGGACATGGCAAGGCTTGCAGACTCCATCGAAGGAGCTGACCCGAACGCGTCCACGCTCCCGCTCGAATCCCTTGAGATCTTCGAGAACGTCGCGTTCGTGATGGCGTGGCATGCTGCCAAAGTACATGGAGAGGAATTCCCAAGCACTCCGGAAGAGTGGCTGGAGGATATGGAAGTAATGAGCATATATAACGTCTTACCACAGCTTATGGAGTTATGGGGAATGAATCAGAAGACCATCGTGAAAAGTAAAAAAAAATAAGAAAGACAGACCGGCCGACTACCACTGCGCTGTTAGAGCTGCGGTGCGTACAGGCCGGGATTTCTTTGTATGAGATGGATTTGCTGACAATGGGTGGCATCATGGACATATTCGCGGAGATGTCGAATGACGACTGCGAGTGGACACCGCTGGCCACCCAAGAAGATATAGACAAGCTAAAGAGAATGTAAAAGGTAGGTGAGATAATGTCGAAACGAATTGAGGGTATCACCATCAAGATCGGAGCGGATACCACCGAACTGAAAAGCGCTATCAAGGGTATCGACTCCGAACTCAGGAACACTCAAGGCCAGCTCCGGGATGTCAATCGCCTACTGAAATTAGATCCCGGAAACACTGAACTGATAGCCCAGAAGCAGAGGATCCTGGCGGATGCCATCAAGGAAACACAGGAGAAGCTGAAGACCCTCCGCCAGGCATCCGAGGAGGCAAACGAAGCCCTCGCGAATGGCGATATCACACAAAACCAGTACGACGGCCTCCAACGAGAGATCATCCAGACTGAACAGGACCTGAAGAGACTGGAGCAACAGGCGAAAGAAACAAATGATGCACTGGCTGACCCGTCTGTAAGCGAGAAGCTGGGGAAGGTCGGCAGCAAACTGCAGGACGTCGGCGACAAGGTCTCCGGAGTCGGCAAGAGCATGACCAAGAACGTGACCGCTCCTATAGTCGCTGTTGGCGCAGCTTCAGTGAAGGCTTTCAATGAAGTGGATGCAGGTGTAGATACCATCGTTGCAAAGACAGGTGCTTCCGGCAAGGCTCTCGACCAGATGCAGAAGTCCATGGAGAACATCGCGACGCGGATCCCGACGGACTTTGCGACAGCCGGTGCTGCCATCGGTGAAGTGAACACACGGTTCGGTCTTACCGGACAGGCACTGGAAGATCTATCGGAGAAGTTTGTTAAGTTTGCGGAGCTGAACCAGACCGACGTATCATCCTCTATCGACCAGACGCAGAAGGTCATGGAGGCTTTTGGCGTAAAGGCAGAAGATGCAGGTGCGCTCCTCGATACACTGAACGCAGTCGGGCAGGCCACTGGGATCAGCATGGACACGCTGACCTCGTCCATGGTAACGAATGCTGCATCCCTCAATGAGATGGGAATGAGCGCCAGTGACTCCGCATACTTCCTTGGCAACCTGGAGAAGTCGGGTGTCGATACTTCCCAAGTCATGACCGGTCTTAAAAAGGCGGTAGTGGCAGCAGCGAAGGAAGGGAAGACCCTTCCGGATGTGTTGAGAGAGTTTTCCACAACGATGCAGAGCAGCGCATCCGATACAGAGAAGTTACAGGCAGCCATCGACCTCTTCGGAAGCAGGGCGGGTCCTGCCATATACCAGGCAGCAAAGACCGGAACCCTGTCCCTGGACGAGCTGGGCACATCGCTGCAGGACAACCTGGGCAATGTAGATAAGACCTACGAGGGAACGATTGACGGCACCGATAAGCTGAAGACCACATTTAATCAGCTGAAGATCGCCGGAGCGGAGCTGGGAGGGTCCATTGGCGACGTGCTTGCTCCCATCCTTGAATCCTTAGCAAAAGTGATTCAGAAGGTGGCCAAGTGGTTCCAGAACCTCAGCCCGGAGACGAAAGAGCTTATCGTCAAGATCGGCTTGCTTGCTGCAGCCATCGGTCCGGTCGTGTTCGTAGTCGGTAAGATAATCGCGATCATTGGCACAGTCGCATCTGCGATATCTACAATCATACCGCTTATAGCGACTGTTGGTGGAGCGATCACAGCAATAGCCACCGGCCCGCTCGTCCTGATCGTGGGAGCGATCGCAGCGGCCATCGCAGCCGGTGTTCTCCTGTATAAGCACTGGGATGAAGTGAAGGCCAAAGCACAGGCCCTGTGGGACTTCCTCACAGGCATATTCACGACCATCTCCCAATCTTTCGCTGCGGTATGGGAAGGCCTGACGTCGATATTCCAGGCATTCTGGCAGGGACTGATGGAAAACCCCATTGTGCAGTTGTTCTTGCAACTCATTCTTGACGAGATCTCGATTTTTTCCGAAACACTTTCGGGATTGTGGGAAAATATAAAGACCATCGCCGGAACGGCTTGGGAATTGATCAAGCTGGCTATTCTCGGCCCGGTCGGTCTTCTCATCAGCCTTGTTACAGGCGACTTTGACGGACTCAAAGACGGGCTGAAGAAGAACTGGGAGAAGACAAAAGAACTGGCAGACCAGCTTTGGGGAGAAATCAAAGACCTTATCACAGACTTTGCAAAAGACATCCTTGGCGGAGTAAAGAGGACCTTTGAGAACTTGAAGCACAACCTCGAAGGCGTTTGGGGTAATATCAAAACAGGCGTGTATAATGCATGGCAGAACATCAAGAGTACAGTGTCAACCACGGCGGAAAATGCGCGATCCTCTGCCGTCACAGCCTTTACAAACATGAAAGCGGGCATCGGAACAGCGTTATCCGGTATGTATTACAAGATAACAGGAGCATTCCAATCCTCCATTGATTGGCTCAAAAACCTCGGAAGCCGTGCATGGGATTGGGGCTACGATATGATGGTCAACTTCGCGAACGGCATTGCGAACGGCGTGACTTGGGTCTGGGATGAAGTCATGGATCTGGTCAACTGGATTGAGGACTGGATTGGGTTTTCCGAGCCGGACAAAGGTCCGCTGTCAAGGTTCCATACCTATGGGCCGGACATGATGCGACTACTTGCTTCCGGCATCAGAGACAACGCTTATCTTGTAAAGGATGCCATTGGTGATGTGTCCGGTTTGATTGCCGGAGACGTTTCCGGAGCAACCAGCAACAATTACAACTACGGGCCGATGAGCATCAATGTATATGGCGCACAGGGGCAGGACGTTCGGGAGCTTGCCCGTGTTGTTGAAGAAAACATCAATACCCGGATGAAGCGACAGGGGGCGGTGTTTGGATAATGTTAAGAAATTACTTTGTATTCGATGGAAAATCCAGCCTCGACTTCGAAGTTGGTTTGAGCGGTGTGGGGGCCTATGATGCCCCCCAACGTGATTATGACAGCATAGAGATCCCCGGCAGAAATGGGAATCTCACAATGGACAACGGACGGTATAGCAATATCAAAGTCAGATACAATGCGGTTGTGGGGCGCAACTTCCGAAAGAACATTGACGGATTGCGGTCTTTCCTGCTTTCCCGGAAAGGGTACTGCAGACTTGAGGACACCTACCACCCGGAGGAATTCCGCATGGGCATTTATGCCGGACCTTTTGAGTTGGACGAGCTGGGCTTCCTTAACAGATGGGGCGAAACGGAGCTGGTCTTTGATTGCAAGCCACAGCGGTTTCTTAAGTCGGGTGAACGTCCGATTATCATCAATCCGGGCGAAACAGTTAGGGTATTAAACCCCACGTACCAGCCAGCGAAACCGCTTATTAAGTGCTATGCTACAGGATCATTTACTTTTGGCAATAAGACCGTAACGGTAAATAATTTGACCAGCTATATCGACATTGATTGCGATTTGGAAGACGCCACAGAGGGAACAGTAAACCGAAACGCGGATGTGATAGTGGCCATCGGTCAGTGGCCAACGTTCGAACCGGGCGAAACAGGCGTAACCAACAACATGGCACAGAATATCGAAATCATTCCAAGGTGGTGGGATTTATGATACCAATTTTATACCCAGCAACTGAAACACAATTCAGAAGCAACGGCCTTGGAGCATTAAAAGATGTCATGTCATGCGAAGTGCATGAAGTATTAAATGGCGAGTACGAACTTACTATGGAATACCCTGTCACAGGTCAGCACTTCGAGGACATCAAAGAGTTGTGTTTGATACTGGCGAAGCCGTCTGCATCAGAAGATCCACAGCCTTTTGAGATCTACAAGGTTGGGAGTGAGATTGGCGGTATCGTCACGATCTACGCACAGCACATTAGCTACAGGCTGTCGATGATCCCTGTAAAGCCCTTTACCGCATCAGACCCGACCACAGCCATTTTGAAACTGAATCAGTATGCTGTTTATACTGTTCCTTTCACAATCACAGCCGATACCACCCGCACCGGGGAACTCAAGATAGAAAACCCCATGTCAGCAAGGGCGGTTATCGGCGAAATCATAAAGAAGTATGATTTGGAAGTCAAGTGGTCAATGTTCAGCGTGCATATGTCAGACCGAAGAGGGGCAGACAATGGCGTGACAATCAGCTACGGCAAGAACCTCACGGAATTACAGCACGAATCTGATTTGTCGGAAACCATAACCGGGGTGCTTCCGTACTGGTCGGGCATGAGCAACAGCGGAACGTCCTCGCAGACCATCAAGCTGGTTGGGGATGTTGTACTGGATGAAACTCACGATCCGCTATATCCCTATCACAGGGTAGTGCCTTATGACTTCTCCAACTGGTTTGGCGAGGGCGTCGTACCGACATTGGCAGACCTTCAGCAAGCCGGCGCGCAATATCTTGCCAACTATCACACCGGCTTGCCGAAGGAACAGATGGATGCTTCATTTATCCCGTTATGGCTCACAGAGGAATTTAAGCAGAAAGCGAGCGTGGAAAGAGTGAGCATTGGCGATACCATCCGAATCGTTGCCAGCAAGATCAATATCGATGCAAGGGCAAGGATCGTGGAAGCCACTTGGAATGTTCTGAAGGAAAGATATGATGACCTTGTCACGGGTAAAGCCCGTAACGGCTTGAGTGAGCAATTCAGCAAAGTCACGGAACAGGTGGAAGAACAGACCGAAAGCATTAAGACAGACTTGCAGAGAGCCATTGACAAGGCTACAGACATGATTACCGGAAACAACGGCGGGTACATCAAATTCATGTACGATGCCAACGGCAAGCCTTATGAGATGCTGGTCATGGATAACGAGGACATAGAACAGGCCGAAAACATTTGGCGGTTCAATCAATCTGGGCTGGGGCATTCGTCCAATGGATATGACGGTCCTTATTCTCTTGCGATGCTCATGGATGGCTCGATCAATGCCAGTATGATTACAACTGGTTCAATCAATGCCAACCTCATCACAACCGGCACACTGAATGCAAATCTAATTCGGGCCGGAGTTATACAAGATGCTGGCGAGCATATCATGTTCGACTTAAACAATGCCGAACTGACATCCATATCTGATTGGCTATATCTTTATGATGAAACAAAATGGCCATATAAGCAGGAACGTCTTTTGACGTCCGCCAAGGATATTTATAAAATCATAAAGCCGACAAATTCTGAAGGCACTCCGTATGTAAATGCAGAAGGAACGAATGAGTCCGGGCGAATAGAGTCGCGGTTGTTCAGTTACACGGATTCCGGTTTGGCTGAATTTGAAATCACCGCCTATGACAACTTTGGAATAAGAACAATCTACCCGGGATCGGGCGGAACGACAAAATACGCCCGAATAATCGACTTTTATTCGGTTGGTTCATCGGAAGGAACTACCCCAAGGCTTACTCTCGGAAAGAAAGACATAACCACGATATTGTACGGAGACTTCCTCGATATGCAAGCGAACACATTCCGACTCTTTTTTGCGAACGGGCAACAGGGATTCAGATATATATCTTCGAGTCAAGTTTTCCAAGTGATATATGGCGGGTATTCTTATAATTCATACAGCGGCACTCTAAAAGATGCAGACGGCAACACTTTCCGTGTGCGCAATGGAATTGTTTGTATATAGAAGGAGGAAACAATGGCACAGAAAGACTTATCAATGCTTTACGCAAAGGCAAAGACCGATACCGAGATCGCACTGGCACAGATCCGGAGGGCGCACAACCTTCCGGCTTTTTTGATGGCTTCCATCATTGACGGAGTCAGCGCAAAACTCCAAGCAGAATGCGTCATGGAGTTGTCGGAGCGGTCGCTTGCTTATGCCGAAGAAATTGCAAAGGAAAACGAGAAGAAGGAGGAACAGCACAATGCTTCCGATGAATCGTGAATTAATCATTAATCTGATGCCGGGCGATGCTGTCAAGCCACAGGCTTTTGTGTCGCAGAAGGATGCAGGGAGCAGGACAGTGAAAGCTATCCTGTATCACGGCTCCGAAGCTGTCACTGGTCTGACAGAGGTTTCCGCATCCGTTACCTGTGTTGCACCGGACGGGCAGGACTACACAATCCCGGCTACTATCACAGACGGCAATCCGGCTTATGTGGAATTCACCATCACGGCAGATGTGACGGAGGTAGCCGGATATGTGGATTGCGAGTTGGTACTGGTCAGCGGTGATGTCAGAATCGGCTCCGGCAACTTTTGGATCATCGTCGAAGGTGAGCCGGGTGCCATCGCATCAACAGAATTCGAATCTATCAAGGCAATCAAACAGGCAACAGAGAATGCGGTGAATGACCTCAACAGCATCAGCTCGGAATTCCTCAACCGCGTTGGAGCGGTGGAAGGTGCTGTTGCTGAAGTCGAGACGGAAATCGACAAAACCAATGATGCTATCGACTTACTGGCCTTACAGGCGGAGAACTACGCGGATGATATGGAAGTCACCCCGGACGGCCTTGTGTACTTACTCCATCAAGGCGAAAGAATCGGCGGACCTTACGGACCATTCGCCGGTGGAGGCGGTGGCGGTGGTTCCGGCAATAACGCCGTTCTCACAGTTACCAATACCAGCGGATTTGTCTCCACCACCATCGCAAAGGGAGATGATTGTCCGCTGAAGATAACATGGACATCTATCGAGAACGAGATGCCGACAGGAAACGGCTCTGCGAGAATACAGGTAAATGGCATCGTGAAATCCGTTCGGGAAGTACCGCAGGGTGATGTAATCATCAATGCCGGCACCTATTTGTCAGCCGGTGCAAACGTGGTCAAAATCACCATTTCCGACATCTACGGAAATCAGAGGACCATTTCCTTTAACGTCACAGCTGTGGAGATCTCCATCAGCTCCACTTTTGATGACTCCACCATCTTTAACGGCCCGATCAGCTTCAGCTACACGCCTGTTGGAAGTGTGGCAAAGACAGTTTACTTTAAAGTGGACGGAACCACAGTTTCCACAGTAAATACATCGGTGTCCGGCAGACAGCTCACGCAGAGCATCCCGAGACAGGCCCACGGGAGCCACAGCATTGAGGTTTACTTTGATTGCGAGATCAATGGCAATATAGTGGAATCCAACCACCTGTACTACGATATCATCGCAGTTGAGGACGGAGACAGCACGCCCATCATCGCTTCCTCTTTCCATCAGACCACGGTTGACCAGTACACAACACTTAATATCCCGTACACGGTCTACACTCCGTCTGCTATGGAATCGGCTGTCACCATCACAGCCAACGGAACACAGGTGGCGGACATCACAGTGGACAGGACACAGCAGAGCCTTGTATACCGGGCGGACACGGTCGGAGCATTGACGATCATCATCCGTTCCGGCAGTGCTACAAAGCGTTTTGACCTCACTGTGGCGGAATCGTCCATTGACGTACATCCGGCAACTGACCAGCTGAAACTGTACCTTACCAGCCAAGGGCGGTCTAATAACGAGGCACACCCGGAAGTATGGGAAAGCGGAGACATTTCCGCTACCCTCACGGACTTCAACTTTGTGAGCAATGGGTGGATTGCAGATGCTGGCGGAATCACGGCCTTGAGAGTATCCGGCGATGCAAGGGTCACCATTCCATACAAGATTTTCGAGGGTGATCCGAGAGCCACAGGCAAAACCATTGAAGTGGAGTTTGCGACAAGGGATATATTGGACTACGACACCACTATCATCAGTTGCTTTGCAAACGGCAGGGGCATCCAGTTTACACCGCAGAAGGTGACGATGAAGTCAGAGCAATCTGAACTCATGGCGCAGTACAAGGAAGATGAACACGTCCGCATTTCCTTTGTTGTGGAAAAGAGAGCATCCAACAGGCTGGCATTGACCTATATCAATGGTGTGGCTTCGGGTGTCATCCAGTACCCCGACAACGACAACTTTGAGCAGACCACCCCGGTGGGCATTTCCATCGGATCCAACGATTGCACGGTGGATATTTACTGCATCAGAGTCTATGACACGGATTTATCCCGGTATGAAGTACTAGACAACTGGATCGCAGACACACAGGTTGGACACCTCATGCTGGAACGGTATCTCCATAACAACGTTTACGATGCTTATGGCAATATCGTTATCAGTAAACTGCCGTCTGACCTTCCGTATATGATCATCGAGGCAGAGCAACTCCCACAGTACAAGGGGGATAAGAAGACGGTCAGCGGTAGTTACACAGATCCGCAGAGTGCCGCCAACTCGTTTACCTTCACCGGCTGTCAGATAAACGTCCAAGGTACATCGTCCGCCCCGTATGCCCGGAAAAACTACGATATGCAGTTTAAAGCAGGATTTGAGATGGGTGCCGGACACGCCGACAACTACGCACTGGCTCCTAACATCGTGCCGTTTAACAGATTCGTTCTGAAGGCTGACGTGGCATCCTCCGAAGGTGCAAACAACGTGGAATTGGTCAAGTTGTATTGCGATTCCACACCGTTCAAGAGAGCGGAGCAGATTGCCAATAACAAAGTCCGGCAGGGTATCTACGGCTTCCCCATCGTGGTATTTTGGCACGACACGAAAAACGATGTGACTTCTTTCCTTGGCAAGTACAATTTCAACCTTCCGAAGCGCGCGCCGGGTCCTTATGGTTACACGGGCAATATGGAAAGCTGGGAATTCCAAAACAACACCAGCAACCTTATGCTGTTTAAGACCGATTACTTTGACCACACAATGATTGCAGACCCAACCACAGGCGAGAAGAAAGAGGCTTGGCGGTATGACTACGAAGCCCGGTTCCCATCTGATGAGTGGACAAACACCGCCAAATTACAGGAACTGCAGACATTCATCTATTCGACATACAGGGCAGAAGCAACAGGCGAAACCCTTCCGGATCCTGTCACTTATGGCGAAGGAGATGACGCAGTAACCTATACCACCGACACGGCAGAGTACAGGCTGGCTAAATTCAGAAATGAATTCAGCAAGTATGCAGAAGTTGATTCGTTCATCTTCTACTACATCTTTACAGAGCTGTTCCTCATGGTAGACAGCAGAGCAAAGAACCTCTTTATCGGCTTCAGTGGTGAACAGGCGGAAGGAACAACAGCCATTGACAGAAGAGCGGTAGCAGAGCCGTACGATATGGACACGGCTATCGGCACAAACAATGAAGGCTCCCTTGTCTTTGGGTACAGTTTGGAAGATACAGACCACGTTGCCGGTGCTGATGTGTTCAATGGGCAGGATTCGGTGCTGTGGAACAATATCAGAGATGCGTTCCCTTCCGAGATCGTTCAGATGTATCAAACTCTGCGGTCTAATGGAATCATCTCTTTCGACACAGTGGAAGGAAGATTCGAGGACCATCAAAGCAAATGGCCGGAAGCGGTATTCAATGAGGATGCATGGTTTAAGTACATCGACCCACTTATCAGCCCCGATGCTGGCAAGGACCCGACATCGGTATACCTTCCAATGATGCAGGGAAGCAAGGCAGAACAGCGGAAGTGGTGGTTGTATAATCGCTTCCGTTACATGGACAGTAAATGGAACGCCGGAGACGCCCTTTCTGATGTAATCCAAATCAGAGGCTACGCAAAGAGCAATGTAACCGTGACGCCTTATGCAGACATCTATCCCACTGTCAAATATGGCTCTTACCTTGTCAGCACAAGAGGAGAGCATGGACAGGATTATACGCTTGTTTGTCCGCTTGACACGCTCAACGACACAGAGATATATATCTACAGTGCCAGCCAGTTATCCCATGTGGGTGACCTGAGTGGATTCAAAGTCGGTTTCGCTGACTTCAGCAAGGCAACAAGATTACAGGAGTTGAAGCTGGGCGACAGCACAAGCGGGTATGACAACCCCAACCTCAAAGATCTGACGATGGGCAATAACGTCCTGCTGAAAAAGGCGGACATTAGAAACTGTTCGGCACTCACAAAGCCGGTTGACATGAGCGGATGCAAGAACCTTGAGGAAGTATACTTTGACGGCACAGCTGTAACTGGTGTAACCCTTCCCGATGGCGGCAATCTGAAGAAGGTGCATTTACCGGGAACTGTCACTAATCTGACAATCAAGAACCAGCCCGGTATCACCGAATTTGTCATGCCGTCTTATGCCAACATCTCCACTTTGTGGCTTGACAACGTGGGTTCGGCAATCGACACCGAAGCAATCCTTCGAGCCATCCCGGCGAACAGCCGTGTCAGACTCATTGGCTTCTACTGGGAGGCAACAGACGCCACAGAGATTTCCGCATTGTTCGACTTGCTTGATTCCATGACAGGGCTTGACCAAAACGGCAACAACGTGCCACAGGCACAGGTCAGCGGTACCATCCACACCGGCTCCCTCACAGGGGCGCAGATAGCGGAATTCAACGCAAGGTATCAGTATGTCACAGTTACAGCAGACCATACCTCTGCAGTGCTTCGGTATTATAACTACGATGGAACGAGTTTGCTCACCACAGAGACAGTGCTTGACGGTGGCAATGGTACATACACAGGAACACCGACAAGAGCCAGCACAGCACAGTATGATTACACCTTCGCCGGATGGAGTACAGAGAAGAACGCTACATCTGCACAGGCATCGGCCACCCAATCCGTCACGGCTGACAGGGATGTTTACGCCGCCTACACGGCAACAGTAAGAAAGTACACTGTTTACTTCTACAACGGAAGCACGCTGTTGCAGACCGTCAATAACGTGCCTTATGGCGGTTCAGCCACCTACACAGGAAGCACCCCTGTTGACCCATCTGGACAGGGGATGCCGTTTGAAGGTTGGAATCCACAACCTACAAACATTGTAGGTAATACATCTTGCTATGCACAATTCCAAAGCCCTGTGGAAGTCGCTGAAATCACAGACAGTTGGGACACAATCATTGCCAATATCGACAACGGCACTTATGCAACCAAGTACAAGGTCGGCAATTACAAACCGTTAGACCTCGGCACGGAAGGCACAATCAATATGCAGATCGTCGGCATTGATGTTGACGAACTGGCTAATGGAAGTGGAACGGCTCCGTTAACGTTTATCGGGATGCAACTGCTTACCAACATGAAACAAATGAGCAGTTCATATCATCCATGGCCCGAGTCAAACCTGCGGACGTACATCTACAGCACAATAAAGAACTTACTTCCAAACACCGTAGCCGCGAGATTGCAAAAGGTCACAAAAACATACATCCAGTATTCATCGGCATATAACTATTATCAGACAACAACCGATACTTTGTGGATTCCTTCTCTGCGTGAAGTAAACAATTCCGACTTTACCAAGGAAAACGACGGCCCGATTTATTCGTCAATTTATACTGATAATACTTCGCGAATTAAAAAAACACCAAGCGGATTAGCTAATAATGGTTATTGGTTACGAACTGAATATACAAAAAGACAGCAATATTTTGTAGCAATACAAAGTACAGGGGGAGGAACATACGGTCAATGCAATACAGATAAAGGTGTCTGCCTCGGCTTCTGTCTCGGCCTCGAACAAGAAACCATCACCGATTCTTGGGCAGACATCATCGCAAGCACGAAAGACGGCACTTACTCCACCAAGTACAGCATCGGCGATACAAAGATGCTTGACCTTGGAACGGAAGGTAAAGTCCTCATGCAGTTGGTTGGCATTGATGCAGACGACAAAGCGGATGGAAACGGCAAGGCACCGACAACGTGGATTAGCAAACAGATGTTGAATACAAGTCATCGTATGAATCCCAAACGAGTTGCCAACACCGAAGGAACAGGAGCGTTAGGCGGTTGGGAGAAATGTGAGATGCGTACGTACTTAAAAGAAACCATCAAGCCACTTATTCCGCAGACCGTGAGAGATGCTATTACACCTGTTACGAAGTACACGAGGATTTATCAAGCATCAGACGAAACGGCTGTCAACGACGTGGCATCCACGGATGATGTTTGGATTCCGAATGTGCGTGAAATGGGTTGGACGGGCGTAGAGACGCTTGGTGCTTCTTACAGCACAGCGTTCCCCGATAACACAAGCCGAAAGAAATCCAAGCCGTTGTCATCGTCAGCAAACTCTTGGTGGTTGCGGTCGGCGTGCGACACGAACTACTTCTGGCGTGTATACGACTCCGGCGATCAGAGAGACAACAATGCCTACTATGCCCTCGGCGTGGCTCTCGGCTTCTGTATTTAAAAAACTTCCGAAAAACAGAAAGAGTGCATTTTAGTTCATATCCAATCGTGGTATTATGGTAGTAGCAAAAGAGGCGATAAGGACATCGCCTCTTTCCTTTTTAGGAGGTAAATCATGAAATTCGTATTATCAGATAAAACATCTTTTGACATCGTGTCTTTCGTCAGACCGCTATCTGTGGCGGTGGTGGCAGAATCCATCGACACGGTCAAATCCCTGTGGGATTCCATGACGGATGAAGCCCTCGAATCCGCACAGGTCGTAGAGGACGGAAAGACCCTTGCACGATTCACGGACGTTAAAAAGACAGGCGTCCAGTGCGTGGTCAATCCCGGCGGTACCCTCACAGCACACTTTTACTTGTCCGCAACAGAACCCGACACGGAAGCAGATGCGGAGTACACAAAAGCCGCCAAAATCTTACTTGGGGAGGTGGAATAGATGGCAATGGATATTATCGAAAAGGCTCGTATGTACAGAGCAAAAATCGAAGAGAACGCCAAGAGCATGGACGATACGTCCGCAGTAGCATATCCCGACCTTTTCCCGCAGTGGTCAGCTGACAACCGCCTTTACAAGGTAGATGACAGGGTCAGATATGACGGATTACTTTACAAGGTATTACAGGAGCATTACAGCAGAGAGACATGGGAGCCGACAAATGCCCCGTCTCTGTTTGCAAAAGTCCTCATTCCCGATCCCGAAGTAGTACCTGTATGGGAACAGCCCGATTCTACAAATCCGTACATGAAGGGCGACAGAGTCCACTACCCGGACGAGAACGGACCTATCTATCAATCCACCATCGACAATAATGTGTGGAGTCCGGAAGCGTACCCGGCTGGATGGATGATGGAATAAGTCATGAAGGTGCAAGAAACCGTGACGAAATGGGCCGTTATTCCGGCATGGAGGACGGTTATTCCGGAAGAAGGTATCGCTAATTACTAAAGTACGGGGGTGGTCAATCCACCCCCTATTTTTTGGAGGTTGATAAAATGGTTCCAACAATCACAAAAGGAACGATCGCAAGGACTATCTGCCTGATCGTGGCACTAGCTAATCAGCTTCTTGCCATCTTCGGGAAGTCTCCGCTGCCGATCGATGATGCTACCATCGAATTGATGGTCAGCACCATTGCAACACTTATCTTTTCTATCATCGCGTGGTGGAAGAATAATGATTTCACACTTAATGCAAGAAGGGCTGGGAAATATCTCCGGGATCTGAAGGAGTTGAAGGCTGAATGAAACCAGTTTCCTTTCTACAGACAGATTCCAAGTGGAGCGCTCAGAGTTATGCTGTCAAGGGTGAGCAAGCAACTGTTGGAAGTGCTGGTTGTGGTCCCACCACGGTGGCTATGGTCGTAGCTTCATTAAAAGACAAGTCTGTTACACCAGCCACCACAGCCAGTTGGATGCTGTCACACGGCTACAAGGCTTACAAGTCCGGCACGTATTACACCGGGATCACGGCTTGCCTAAAGGCTTATGGAATCGGGTGCAGACAGCTTAATCAGATCAACAACTATCACCATAAGGACCAGCAGAAGCTACGGGATTCGGTAAAGAATCACTTGCTGAATGGTCACTGGATAATTGCTTGCATGGGTCCCGGCACTTGGACGCGATCCGGTCATTTTGTACTCGCATGGGGAGCCGGGAGCGGTATCGTGTATATCAATGATCCGGCAAGCACCAAGCAGAGCCGGACAGCTGGCAACCTTTCCACGTTTCTGACGGAAGCCAAGTATTTTTGGCTTATTGAGACGGAAGCCCCGGAAGAACCGACAAAGGAGGAAGCAAAAGGAATGACAGAGAATGATATTAGGCATCTGATTGATGAAACCTTGTCGGTCAGATTAAATGGTCCGAACAGTATCGGCACAGAGTCCTTACAGGAAGAACACGCCGAAGCCGTTCGGCTTGGAATCACAGATGGGAGCAGACCGCTGGGATATGCCACCAGGGAAGAGGTGGCTGCGATGGTGGTCAGAGCGATCCGCATCTTAAAAGGCGGTGATTTGCCTTGACAGAATGGACCGTTGTGGGAGTGTTCATCACGCTGGTTACGTTTGTGATCGCGGTCGCAACACCCGTTCTGAAACTTAATAAATCAATCAACACGTTGACCGTGAACGTCGAAAACTTAAAAGATTTGCTGGTGGAACTGAAGCGAGAAAACAGAATCGCTCACCAGGATCTTCAGGATCAGATTGATGACCATGCGGAAAAAATCAGTGACATCCGGGAGGACGTGGCTGTGCTGAAGGCTGGCGGGAATCATGAATAGAGCAGACCTGCTGAACATATACTGCACGGAGCTGGCAGAAGTCATGGAGAGGAACGATCTTGATGATATGGAAGAAGCGCTTGACGCGGTGATCCATGAGCTGTACGCGTCCATGAGATTGTTCGGCAAGCGGTCCGCTTTTGCATTGCCGGAAGGATTCGACATGGAGGACTTCCGGAGGCACTACAATTATACGCTGCATCACATATAAACATAGTGATTCAGTATGTTTAATACGTTATAAAAAGCCTTAACTTTGTGCTTTATTTTGGTTAAACCCCTGGGCATTACGCTCAGGGGTCTTTTTTTAATGTCTTAATAACAATATGCTAAAACGAATTGTTACAAAGGGTCTGAAATAGTATTTGTTAAGAAACAAAACGATATAGGGTTCAAACTTGATTAGAAATCCCACTGGATGGTAACATCTTCACCATCGATATCTATACGTCGGATGATATCGAAGAGCAGTATCCGCACCTGCTCGAGCGTGCCATTCTCCAGTACCTCCGAGAAGCTCTGAACTGCCCTCTGAGCGACTTTTACATCCTTTGTGGTTTCCTGTTCGGTTTCGAGCAGTTGCCTCCTGGAATTAAGGTTTTTTATACGCTCAGAGATCTCCTGCATGTCTATGGTGCCGGACTCGTACAGGTCCATGAGCCTCTGGATCCGGCGGTCGATGTCTTCGATCTCGGATGCATAGATGTCTTTCACCGGAGCCTGTTCTGCCGGCTGTGCATCCGGATCCAGCTTCAGCTTCTTTATCTCGCCAAAGATAAGGTCATCCAGCTCCGTCATGGTCCATATCTTATTATCGCATTCACATACCCTGCGCCTTTTGTCTCTGACACGGTTGTTGCATCCATACCGCGCGTAATTATACGGAACGCCTTTACAAGTACGCATGTACGTCTTCTTGGAGAATCTCGCACCGCACCGGGAGCAGAAGAGCAGACCGGACAGGTAGCTGTTGGCCTTCCCGATGCGGGAGTTGTGGAGAAGTGCTTCCTTGCGTTTCTTGGCCATGATGTGCTGCACCGCCTCGAAGATATCTTTGTCCACGATAGCCGGATGGGTGCCCTGTATCCATTCGCCCTGGAAACGTACCTCTCCGACGCTGTTCCTGTTTGCCAGCACGTTTCGAATGGTGCTGTCATGGAACTTTCCACCTCTGGAACGGATGCCGGCCTTCTCGTAATCCTTAACTATCTTCGTAACCGAACCGCCGGACAGGTACCGCCGGAAGATGTCTCTGACGATCTCAGCTTCCTTCTCGTTCGGTACCAGCTCATGGTCGATATAATCGTACCCGTAAGGGATGTTGTTTCCTCCTGAGAACTTTCCTGTCTTTGCCCTTGCCTGTTTGCCCATCATGAGCCGTTCCCGTATCTGTTCCCTCTCAAACTGGGCAAACGTGGCCATGATACCCAGCGCTGCACGGCCGAAAGGCGTGTCTGCTGAGAAATTCTCGTTCATGGACACGAAATCCACGTTGTTGACAAGGAATACCTTCTCGATCAGATAGAGCGTATCCAGCTGGGAACGTGACAGCCTGTCCAGCTTATACACCAGCACCTTGTCGACCTTGTGGGCCTTCACGTCCCGGATCAGACGCTGCAGCCCCGGCCTGTCCATAGAACCGCCGGAGAATCCCGGGTCGGTGTAGGTGTCATAGATCTGCCATCCCATGGCTTCAGAATAGCGTGTGAGCCGTTCTTTCTGCTCTCCGATGGAATAACCCTCTGTAGCCTGTTCCATCGTTGACACGCGAATATAGAGCGCTACATTAACCATTGCCTCGCCTCCTCTCTGCCTCGTCTTCTAATTCCATTACCCCTCTGCAGGAAGAAAGATGGTCTCTTTCGATGTGCTCAAGCTCATGCTGGTACGTTTCCACCTGTGCCTCATGGCATAAGCACGAATTGATGTAAATGTTGTAAAACCCGTCTGGACTTTCCTTAACAAATCCCTTGACCCGCGGGTCCATATCAATGATTCTAACTACGATGTCAGACACGTCGGCCACCCCCTGTTTGAATATAAAAAGGGAAGAGCGAAAACATCTTCCCTTTATTCCTCCGATGTCAATTTCTCAATCAGCTTTACAAAATTGTCAAGAGTATCAGAATCGAGCTTTGCGGAGCTGGAGAGCAGCACCCTGTATCTCGGATCCTTGTGGAGCAGGTCCAGATATTCTTCGATATCATCATGCTGCTCTTCTGGTTCTTCCCAGCCCATCAAGTGCTGCGGAGTGGTCCCCAGTGCTTTTGCCAGCGGCACGATCTTATCCCGTCTCAGGTTGGCGATCCCACCGGCTTCCCACTTTCGGACCGTGCTTTTACTTACTCCGACGGCGTTTCCGACTTCTTCAAGGGTCATACCCCTTTTCTTTCTCAATTCCTTGAGCATTTCACCAAATTCATTTCCAGCCATCGTCTCTTCCCCCTGTGTTTGTGTACCAACATTATATTATAAATGTGTCGTAATTGCAACATAAAAACCATGTTTCGGTAAAAAAGTTTCATAAAAGAAAAATTTCATATTGACAGCAATGAGCCAGGGCGGTATACTGGAAGTGTCTTAAAGGACACAACGCAAAAACTGGAGGTGATAAGGATTGAACGCAGCATTACTTGAATATGAGCTGAAAAGAAGAGGGATGAAGAAGGAAGAACTCTGTGAAGCTCTTGGAATGTCCCGATCTGCCTTTTACAGGAAGATGAACGGCATTTCTGAATTCACGCTCTCGGAGATACAGAACATCGTGAACACGCTGGATCTGGAATCTCCAGTGCCTATTTTTTTTAGCGACGAAGTTTCCTAAAGGACACTTTTGAAGAGGGAGGGATCGAAATATGAAGAGCGAATGGAAAGTCTCAATGAATGTTATCGGCGGAGAAAAAGCTTATCAGGTGTACAGACTGCTGGATGTCCAGAAGGTAGACCACTCCGGGAACAGGCAGGTCGTGACCGGGATCTGGTCAAAAGAAGAAGATGCTCAGGCTATCGCTGAGTTCCTGAATAGATCGGGGATGGAGCCGAAATGATCAGACACATTTTGAAAGATGGCACTGAAGTCGCCAGCATCGAAGGGATGGTCGTCCCGATCGACGGCCATGAAGTGCTGTACAGGATGGTGGGATACTTATGACCCACAGAAGAGCGATCTGCAAGTCCTGCAGAAAAGAGTGGAACATCTCGATCACGAGAGACACGACTTATGGATACAAATGCCCGATATGTTCATACAAGGATAGGAGGTTAAAGGGTGAAGAAAGAGGATATCTTGAAGGCTTCGGAAGAAGAACTCCAGAAGCGCAAGAATGAACTGTGGGGAGACCCGTACACATGGACTGACGAACCAAATGAGCAGCACAAAGAGTTCCTGATGATCGCGGAGACGCTGGCGCTTCTCAGAGGAGAGAAATGGCTGGCCATCCATTACTCACAGCAACTGTCCGTGCTGTACGGCGAAACAATATCAAGAAAGGAGAAATGAGATGATCGCATTGACACTTGCCATGTTTGGGACTCTTGCCCTTGGCTTCATGGCCGGAAGGGAGTACGACCGAGGAATAAAGAGGATAAAGGCCAACCAGCGCCGGAGACGCGAGGAGGCCGAAAGAAAGAGAGCGGACGCTCTGCAGCGCAAAAGAGCAGCTGAGAATGCCCGCAAGAATGATTATATGTTTAATGTAACATGGAATTGCCCAAATGGCAATAGATAGGAGAATATATGGAAATGTCTAAATTCACCATCTCGGAAGAGGCCTACAGGGTCCTGGAAGGGATGAAGGTAAAGGACAGGAACGTCCTGATCGAAGAGATGATCCCAAAGTCCATCCGGCTGGGATACGGCCTCTATGGGTTCGGGATCACAAAGAACGAGGGGAGACCATTCGTTTGGTACAACCACGGCAGCAGTTGTGATTAATAAAGGAGGAGGATATATGGAGATCATCAGAGGCAAGATGAACAGCCCGATCAAGGCCGTCGTATACGGTCCTGAGGGCATCGGGAAGAGCACTTTCGCTTCCCAGTTCCCGGACCCGTTGTTTATCGATACGGAAGGGTCCACAAAGCACATGGACGTGTCCAGGCTTCCCGCTCCACGGACGTGGAACGAGCTGAAGGACGAGATCCACTTCGTCCGGGACAATCCGGACACATGCAAAACGCTGGTCATCGATACAGCAGACTGGGCAGAGCAGCTCTGCATCCAGGAGGTCTGCATCAAGGGTGGAAAGACCGGCATCGAGGATTACGGATACGGCAAAGGGTACACCTACCTGGCTGAGGAGTTCGGCCGGATGCTCAGGGCACTGACAGAGGTCTGCGAGAAGGGTATCAACATCGTGATCACAGCCCACGCAGCCCTGAGAAAGTTCGAACAGCCGGACGAGTCCGGAGCATATGACAGATGGGAATTGAAGCTGCAGAAGAAGACAGCCCCGCTCCTCAAAGAGTGGCCAGACATGCTGCTCTTCGCCAACTATGAGACCATCGTCATCAAGGACGAGAACGGCAAGGCAAAAGCCCACGGAGGCAAGCGTGTCATGTACACGTCTCACCACCCTGTATGGGATGCGAAAAACCGCTTCGGGCTGGATGAGAAGCTGGACTTCTCATTCGACTCCATCGCCCATCTGTTCGAAGAGGAGAAGCCAAAGAAGAAGACCAGGGCGAAGAAGAAGGAAGAACCGAAGCCGGAGCCTGTAGCAAAAGAACCGGCGACAGAAGAACCACCAGCAGAAGAAACAGCGGAGATCCCGGAAGGCTTCAAACCGGCTGAGAACCTTGTGGAGCTGATCGCTCTCATGGAGAAGGACGGCATCGAAGAATATGAGATCCGTGAGGTCGTTGGCAAGAGAAAGAAAAAGGAGTATCCGGAGTCCGCACCAATCACGGAATATGACGAGGAGTTCATCCGGAAGGTCCTGCTGGATCACTGGGACAAAGTGAAGACAATGATCATTAACGAAAGAGTACCGTTTTAAGGAGGTAAATAATTATGGCTGAAGATATGGGAAGAGAATTAAGCTGGGACGATGAGATCACAGTGGATGATGAGTTTATTTTACTGCCGGATGGCGACTACCGCTTCCGTGTGGAAGATGTAGAGAGAGCACGGCACCCGGGCAGCGCAAATCTCCCGGCATGCAACAAGGCCATCGTGTCCCTCCGGGTGTTCTCGGATCTGGGAGATGTCACTCTGAAGAACAACCTGTTCCTGCACTCAAAGACCGAGAGGATGCTGTCCCAGTTCTTCACATGCATCGGCATGAAGAAGAAGGGCGAACCGCTGAAGATGGACTTCAAGGGAGCCATCGGGAAAGAGGGCAAGGTGAAGGTCGGGACCAGAGAGTACAACGGCCAAAAGTACAACGAGGTGAAGAGATTCCTGCGCCCGGTGGAACAGTTCAAGGCACTGGATGAAGAAGAGGATGATCTGGATTGGTAAATGTACTTGAAGCACTGAGTGCCATCGACCCGTCAGAGTTATCATACCAGGAATGGGTAGATGTGGGCATGGCCTTAAAGGCTGAGGGGCTGCCGTGTTCAGCGTGGGATGAGTGGTCCAGAGCGGACCACAGATACCATCCCGGAGAATGCGAACGGAAATGGGAGTCCTTCCAGGGGACTGGGGTCACTGCAGGCACAGTGGTCAAGATGGCAAAGGACCGGGGCTGGTCTTCATGGAAGGAGGACCGGGCCCTGGACTGGGACGATGTCATCACACTGGACGACGATGTGAAGATCATCGACAAGTCATGGCTCGAAAGACCGGACACGAAGATCTCTCCGAACTGGGACCCGGTGAAGGATATCACCGATTATCTGGACGCACTCTTTGAACCATCCGACATCGTCGGCTATGTCATGCAGTCCTTCAATAATGGTGACAAGTATGTCCCGAAGAACAAAGGGGCCTATGACAGGACGGCCGGTGAACTGATCCAGGCGCTGAAGATGTCCGGAGGCGACATCGGAGCAGTACTGGGTGACTACGATCCGAATGGCGGGGCATGGATCCGATTCAATCCGCTGGATGGGAGCGGGGTCAAGAATGCCAATGTCACGGATTACCGGTTTGCACTGGTAGAGTCCGACTCGCTGGACATCGGGATGCAGGAGGCCATCATCAGGAACCTTGAACTGCCGGTTGCAGCCATGGTCTACTCCGGAGGAAAGAGCATCCATGCCATCGTCCACATCGATGCAGTGAGTGATGTGGAATACCGGAGCCGTGTCGAGTACCTTTACAACGTACTAAGGAAGAATGACTTCCCTGTGGACTCTCAGAACAAGAACCCTTCCAGACTGAGCCGGATGCCCGGCATCATCCGAGGCAATAAAAAGCAATGGCTCATGGCCACGAACATCGGCAAGGCATCATTCGATGAATGGGATGAGTGGCTCAAGGCAGAAAAGGACGACCTTCCGGAGTTCACAGAGCTGGCAGATGTCTGGGGCAATCTCCCGGACCTCGCTCCGGAGCTCATCAGCGGGATACTGAGACAGGGCCATAAGATGCTTATTGCCGGACCATCAAAAGCCGGTAAGAGCTTCGCACTGATCGAGCTGGCCATCGCTATCGCTGAGGGCAGGGAGTGGTTCGGGTTCCGGTGTGAACAGGGACCGGTGCTGTATGTGAATCTGGAGCTGGATGACACTTCCTGCTTCCACCGGTTTGATGATGTCTATGAGGCCATGGGCATCGATCCAGACGGTATCAGGAACCTCACGATCTGGAACCTGAGGGGCAAAACGGTACCCATGAAGAGTCTGGTCCCGAAGCTGATAAGAAGGGCTAAGGAGCGGGATTATATGGCGGTCATTATCGACCCGATCTATAAGGTCATCGATGGCGATGAGAACAAGGCCGGAGACATGGCACTGTTCTGCAATGAGTTCGATAAGATCTGCAATGAACTCGGATGTGCAGTCATTTACTGCCACCATCACAGCAAAGGAGCCCAGGGAGGCAAAAGAGCCATGGACCGGGCTTCCGGATCCGGAGTATTCGCAAGGGACCCGGATGCGCTGCTGGACATGCTGGAGCTGAAACCGGAGTTCGAGGACGACATCCCGGAAGGCTCCACAGCCTGGCGGGTGTCCTCAGTCCTGAGAGAGTTCAAACCGGCGAAACCATTTGAGGTCGTGTTCGACTATCCGCTGCATAAGGTTACGCAGCTGGAAGGAGCGACAGAGATGTATCCGGATCTGGAAGAAAAAAACGAACAGCGGAAAGCCGAGAAGGGGACCCGGATAGATAAGTTTATCGATTATGTGTACAACTACGACCAGTACAAAAGAAATAAAGAAGCAAAATATCCTTATGTAAGTGAGTGCGCTGCTTTTGTGGGTGTAGCTGACAGAACTATCCGTGATTATATCAAACAGACCGACAAGGTGATATCGGTCAAAGGAGTAGTAAAACCGGCCAACGAAACATAATGGCGGAACGGAGATTTCCATCTTCCGCCACGTGGTGGCGGAACGGCTTTTTCGTTCTTCCGCCATAAAAGAGAGAAATGGTGGCGGAACTATATACTGTTCCACCGCCACGTGGAGAAATGGTGGCGGAACGTTTATATATAGTTATTCCGCCATTGCCACCGTCCGTGTGTGGATGGAGAGGCTAAAATACCGCCTCTCCATACCCCACGAACCACGGACTAAAAAGTTCTGCTGAAAGGAGAATTGAATGAAAGGAAAACAAGTAGAATTCTTTTGGGGCACAGTGCTCGAAAGTTTAAAAGAAAGAATAAATGATTTTCTGATGGATCTCTCTCAATTGGATTGCAAGGTAGAGGATATCAAATTCACACCGATCAGGTATGATGACTGTGTTGTTCTTCACGCTGCAGTCATTTACAGCAAGGAGGTATGACATGGGCAAGATGTCAAGAGATAAAGGCAAGCGTGGAGAGAGGGAGCTGGCGAAGGTCCTGCAGCAGTATGGATATGATGCCAGGAGAGGGCAGCAGTTCTCCGGAGCCAATGGTGATCCGGATGTGGTCGGGCTCCCGGGTATCCACATAGAAGTGAAGAGGGTCGAGAGACTCAATCTGTACCAGGCAATGGAACAGGCCAAAAGCGACGCAAGAGAGGACGAAGCTCCGGCGGTGTTCCACAGACGCAATGGCGAGAAGTGGATGGTCACCATGATGCTGGAGGATTGGATGGAACTGTATGGAGCGGATTACACATGCATGGACCCGGTCCGGAATGAGGACGGAGAGATCGTCGGTGTGAAGAACGCTCTTACCGGTGTGGTGTACATGTATGATTAAGGTCTGTTTATTATGCCGGTACAGCCTGAGACTGGCAGACAATACGTTCCTTTGCACCAACAGACACAGCCCAAGGCTCTCGGATTATGTGCGCAAGGCAAGCACGTGTCCGAAGTGGGAACTTGAAAAGAAGGAGGACGAACAATGACAGAAAAGGAGTTAATGGAGGCCAACAATGTACATGACTAAGACCCAGAGAGAGATGGTGATGATCGTGGGCTGCAAGGGTGGAGCTATCCGGGAATTCCTTGAGACCAATCCGGACATCACACCGGACGAAGCAAAGAGGCTCCGGACAGCTCATACGAATGCGGAGAAGGCCATGACCTCATACTGCAGCCGTCTGGATCCGGATGCGAAGAACCGGCTCCGGAAGGAGCTGAACACTTCCACGATCCAGGTGGTAGTCAATCGGGACATCGGAGCCACTGCATCCGAGAAGCTGGTGAAGGAGGATGACCTGTACACCATGGGCGAGCTGGTCACTGCTGCATACTGTCAGGGTGAGTGCGGATGCCAGGCAAGAGCGGAAGACCCGAAGAAGAGCTGGAAGAAGTGCAGGGCTTACCAGGCGATGGTAGCCCTGGGACTTGCACCGGCAAGTTATGAAAAGGGCGAATGCCCATACAGTTTATTTTAGGAGGCAAGCATGAATAGAGCAGGATTTCTTAACAAAGCAAAAGACATCGTATGTCATGACCGGGAAGGTCAGTATGGCGGGCCGGAGGAAAACTTCGGCCGGATCGCAGAGATGTGGACAGCGTATCTCGGGAGCGAGACTATCAACATCAGCCCGGAGGATGTGGCCATCATGATGTCCATGCTGAAGATGGCCCGGATCAGGACCAGCATCAAGTACAAGGAGGACAGCTGGGTCGATGCCATCGGGTACCTGGCCTGTGGCGGGGAGATCGCAAGCCAGGACTTCACTCCGGCAGGATTCGAGGTCCAGAAGGTAGGTGGGAACCATGACACGGATTAGAGTGATCCTGTCAGTGCTTCTGGTCATGGTGGCGGTCACACCGGTGTGCGCTGAGTGGACGCAGATGCAGACACAGGCCAACCAGATCGCTACCATCGCCCGCTCCATGGGGCTCCCGGAGACGCACCCAATCATCTATGAGTCAAGTAAAATCTGGTGGGAAGAGCAGACCAGAGTCAACAATGAAGCGATGGAGAAAGCGGAATTTGAAGCAAGCCTTCAGGGTTTCCTCAATGACCACTACGCCGAAGCTGTTGCAATAGCTGGGGTCATGTATGCGGAAGCCAGAGGGCTGGACAAAAGAGAGATGTCCATGGTGGCATGGTGCATCCTCAACCGGTACGACACGCAGCGCTTCGGGTCAACTATGAGTCAAGTAATCTGGGCGAAATCACAATTCGCCCACAGCACCCGGAAGGTGTCGGATGACGGCACCGACCTGGTATGGCTTGCACAGGATGTCCTGTCCAGATGGTACAGAGAGCAGCACGGCGAGCAGAATGTGGGCAGGACATTACCGCAGGGCTATTGCTACTACTACGGCAATGGCAAACACAACCTGTTCCGGACGAAGAACTCCGGAGCGGGGGCTTATAACTTCGGACTGGAGGACCCGTACAAATGAGTGATTTAATCAGCAGAGATAATTTAAGCAAATACAAGGAAAAGTTGGGCTGTGACGAACCCATTGAAGTAGATGCTTATTATAGTGGATGGAATAACGCTATTGACTGCATCATTAAGAACGAGCCATCCGCACAGACAGAACCGAAGAAGGGGCAATGGGAAGAAAAAAGTGTTTTTGAAGGCGAAATACAACAGTGGCAATCTGCAAGATGTTCCGTTTGTAACAAATATCATACAACGCCTTATCTTTACTATTTCGACAGTTTTAACTACTGCCCAAACTGTGGGGCATCAATGGAGGTGACAAAATGATTGATTTAATTGATAGAGAAGCAATATTGAAAGATATCGAAAAGATACGACAGAATGTGCAGATGATGGATGATACGCACAGAGCAA
>OCVV011358642.1_pt1 | contig 35465 bp, 19 predicted proteins | sample 1539721 | NCBI WGS metagenome assembly OCVV01 (sample SAMN02144230, study PRJEB22623) | gut metagenome | biome: sheep rumen | host: Ovis aries | place: New Zealand | reverse complement strand
GCGAACATGGCCGCCTCCCAAATCTGTCCTTCCTCGCTTTCTCCGTCTCCGAGAAGCGCGAAAGCGCGGGTGTCGTCCTCTGCGTCAAGCTTTTTCCCGAGGGCGATGCCTGCGGCAGCTGAAAGTCCCTGTCCGAGGGATCCGGAGGGCTGGAAAACTCCGTCGATGTAGCCTGCGGCCGGATGCCCCTGAAGCTTGCTGCCGAACTTGCGGAGACCTGCCATGAGAGCAGGGTCGAAATAGCCTGCACGGGCGAGGACCGCGTAATATACGGGTGCGAGGTGCCCGGCTGAAAGAATGAAGGCATCCTGACCTTTAGCATCGCGCCTCCAGGTCTTGGGATCCTGTTTCATCTCATTGAAAAAGAGAGCAGTAAGTATGTCAGTACTGCTAAGTGAGCCTCCCGGATGTCCGGATTTGGCCGCGGTCACCATGCGCACGATGTCCCGGCGGACCTGGGAAGCGATGTCGCTAAGTTCTTGAATCGTTTTCATATTTTGCAAAAATAGCAGTTTTTCTTCTAAATGGTTTTTTCGCTTTTAAAATAAGTGAAAACTATTTCCTGTAGTCTTTGGGCAGTACCCCGAACCGGGCCCTGAAGCATTTGGCAAAATAGGATGAGGAGAAGAATCCCGTACTCTCCGCCGCTTCGTTGATACGCGCCCCCTCCAGAATCATCTGAGCGGCACGGTCCAGCCGGTAGTTCTTCAGGTAATCGTTAGGGGTGGTTCCGGTGATGGCCCGGAATTTCCTGAAGAAATTCGTGCGGGACATCGCCATCTCCGACGCCAGCGTCTCTATGGAGAAATTCTCTTCGGAGAGCTGCTTCTCTATCGCTGCATTGATTGCATTGATAAAATCCGCTTCAGGAGCCTTGAGAAGGCTCTCAGGATGCGCTTTTCCCTGGCTGAACGCTTCGTGCCAGGCCTGGCGCAGGCGCAGCAGGTTGTTGACCTGGCCGCACAGCTGGCGCAGCGAGAAGGGCTTTTCGATGTAAGCGTCCGCGCCGCTGTCCATCCCTTCGCCCTTGGCGTCAAGGCTTACCTTTGCTGTCAGCAGGATAAACGGGATGTGGCAGTAATCCAGCGAGCCTTTAACGCGGCGGCAGAGTTCCAGACCGTCCATCACCGGCATCATCACGTCGCTTATGATTACGTCTATGTTTTCTTTCTCAAGCACTTTCAGAGCCTGCCGGCCGTCGGCGGCCGTGTGGACGGTGTACCATTGTCCGAGTTCGGCTTTCAGGGTCGCGAGGAGCTCGGAATTGTCCTCCACGACGAGGATGCAGGCCGGACTGCCCGTTCCTGCAAGGGACTCTTCACTTTGCTGTACCCCGGCGCCCTGGTCTTCCATAAGCGGAAGCTGCAGCACGAATGTGGCACCGTGAGGGACCGTGTCTTCTACCGTAAGGGTCCCTTTGTGTGCCTCGGCCAGCTGGCGGGCATAAGCCAGTCCGACTCCTATTCCTGAAGCTGCCGCCACTTTGTCCTCCGGGTCGGTGTAGAACATTCCGAAGATCTTCTCCCGCTGACTCTTGCGCACGCCCGGCCCGTCGTCGGAAACTTCCAGGATTGCATTCTTCCCGGAAACATTGACGGTGAGGCGTATGGTATGGCGGGCATATTTGATTGCATTTCCCAGCAGGTTGGTTATGATTTTGTGGACCATATCTTCATCTGCAAGGACTCTTACAGGCATTTCGGGCAGTCCTGAAGAAAGGGTGATGCCTTTTTCCCGTGCGGCCGGGGCGAATTCGGAAAGGGTGCTTTGCGCGAGTTCCCTCAGATCCACCTGCGTCAGCAGCATCTCCACACCGTTGGAGGACTGCTTGTCGAATGTCAGTATCTTGTTTACGGTGTCCTGCATATAGTCCAGGTTGCGGCGGATCGTCCCGGCATCGCCTCCGTCCGGTTTCTCGGACTGAAGCCTTATGAGCGTGAGGGGCGTGCGGATTTCGTGTACAAGGCCGAGGAAGAAGCGTATGCGCTGTTTGTAGAGGTCTTTTTCCCTCTCTTCCTGTTCCCGCTTCATCATTTCCGAGTATTTTCTCTTTATTCTGCGATGCCACAGGACAATGGCGCTCCCTACAGCCAGAAGTGCTGCGAGAATATATATGAAATATGCCGTAGAAGAACGCCACCAGGGCGGCCGGACCGAGATTGTCAGGACTTCGCGGGCTTCGGAGAACAGGGCGTCGTCGTTGGAGCCCCTCAGCTCGAAGACGTAGGTTCCCGGCGGGACTTTGGTATAACTTGTAGTGTTTACGGCTGAAGGTGTCGTCCAGTTGCGGTCCAGACCCCTTAGTCTCCAGGAATACAGGTTCTTCTGCGGGTTCGTAAAACTCAGCGCCGCGAATTCCAGGCTGAAATTATTGTCCTTCCAGTCCAGTTGGATCCGCCCTTCGCCGGGGAGGCCCACTTCTTTTCCGTTGACGTACATATGCCTCAGGCAGACTGACGGGCGTGCCTGGTTGGCTTTTCCTGAGTGCGGGAAAAATGAAACGATTCCCTGTCCATAGCCGAAGAAAAGTTTCCCGTCCGCAGCCTTGAGGGATGATGAAGAACCGAAAGGACCGGAAGGGAAGGAATAATCGCTGCTGAGATGTGTCGATATGGACCCGTCCTGCGGATCAAGCCTGGATATGCCCATAGAGGTGTTCAGCCAGAGGTGCCCGTCGGCATCCTGCTGCAGGCAGAATATATCGCTCTCTTCGAGTTTGGGATAATTCATGGGATAGGCGGTGAAGACGCTCCCGCCGGCAGGCAAGCGCCACAGCCCGGCTCCGGCCGTGCCAGCCCAGACCGTTCCGTCCCTGTCGCAGAAAAGGGTGGTGATCCGGTTCCACGGGATCGAACTTTCAAGGTCGGTCGAGATGAAATGGTACCAGCTTCCGTCCTTGAAGTCCTTGCGGAATACTCCACGGTTGCCGGTAGCGATGTAAAGCCGGTCCCCTGCATCCTCGCAGATCGCGGTGACGGAACTCTGGGTTACCGCCTTGAATTCGGTCATCGAAACGTCTTCGGGCTGACTGCCGTTCAGCAGGATGTTTATGTTCCGCCTGTCCAGCTCTGCCGTGAAGAAGTCGCCGTCTTTATAATGGGAGAATACCCCCTTGTCCGTTCCCAGGATCAGAGAACCGTCCTTTCTGAGGTGAATAACCTGGACGGATTCCGAGAATCCATAGTGCCTGAGGGCCTGCTTTCCGGGGCGGTAGAGGTAGAGTCCGTCTCCGACAGTGCCGATCCAAAGCGCGTCCCTGTCGGCCTTGATGGCGGAAATCTCTCCTGAAGGATGCACTTCCGGGCAGACCGTGAGAGCTCCTGTGGCGCGGGCCATCGACCAGAGGGTCCTGCCGGCTGCGATGAAGATGCGTCCGTCGCCGTCTTCTGCTATGAGGACTCTCCGTGCAGGGGCACTGCCGTCCGGAAGGGGGATGTAGTCGATCCCGGACTGCTTTACCGACACGTGCAGGATGCCGGACGAATGGGTGGCCATCCATAAGGTTCCTTCCCGGTCGACTGTGATGGCGGAGATGGCGGGATTGCGCAGTTCCGCCGCATTCGCCACGGGACGGAGCAGCGAAGCCGAACGGCCGTCGGAAAAGATCCTCCACAGTCCGCTTTCGCCCGCGGCAAGCAAATGGCCAGAAGCGTCCGTACCCAGGGCAGTTACCGGCCCCTTGACTTCAGGAAGGGAAGAAATGCTGCCGTCCGTGGGGTGCAGGACGGACAGTCCGCCGGTTCCGCCGAACCAGAGGTCTCCCTCTTTGAACATCAGGCATCTTATGCCGCCCGGACCTTCTATACGGCGATACTGCTCGCCCGTAGGGGAGAAGTACCAAAGTTCCCCGGCGATTACCGTCCAGATGCGGCCGTCGTTTCCACGGCAGAGCGCGTCCACGAAGGGGAACTGCCTGCTGTGCTGGACCATTCCGCCGGTTACGGTGTCCAGTATGAAGACTCCCTGCCCTCCGGTCCCGATCCATACCCTTCCGGCGTCGCCCCGGCAGATTCCGGTCACCCGGCTGGCTATGTTCACGCCGTACTGCGTAAGGCAGGAAGACGGAGAAAAATGTTTTTCGCTTTCGTCGTAGATATAGAGTCCGGTTTCAGTCCCGGCCCATACGCTGCCGTCGATGTCCTGCAGGCAGAGGACGCCGTCCAGCGGCACGCGGTAGTCGGCCGTACCCTTGCCGGGATGGAATGTCTCGATGGAGTGGCCATCCCACAGGTCCAGGCCGGACTGCGTCCCGAACCAGAGGAAACCCCGGCTGTCCTGAAGGATGCAGTTGACGGCATTCGAGGACAGACCGTCCGTTTCGCTGAGTATTCCTGAGAGTATGTATTCCGACTTTCCGGCGCAAAGGACAGGCAGGAACATCAGGGGGAGGATAATCCATCTTTTCAGCATCATATGCGAAGATATGGATTTTTACCTAACCAGGCGTCCCGATGTACGTCTTTTTTCTTTTTTGGTATTTTTTTTATCTATCTTCAATGCCGGAAAAGAGATATTTGCGATATGAGAAAGACCGTTGTTGTCCTGACCCTGCTCTTGCTGGTGACGGTATCCCTTTCAGGGGCTCCCGGCGGCCCTCGGTGGCTTCGGGACGCCGTTATCTACCAGGTGTATCCGTCGTCTTACAAAGATTCAGACGGCGACGGAATCGGCGACATCCGGGGTGTTATCGGGAAACTCGGCTACATTCAAAGTCTGGGCGTGACGGCTGTCTGGTTCAATCCGCTGTTTGAGTCGGCCTGGGCGGACGGCGGTTACGACATCATTGATTTCTACAAGGTGGATCCCCGCTTCGGGACCAACGACGATCTGGTGGAGCTTGTTGAAGAAGCCCATAAAAGGGGCCTGAAAGTCATCCTCGACCTTGTGGCCGGCCATACTTCAGACAGATGTCCCTGGTTCCTTCAGAGCGCACAGGGGACGAATATGCGTTATTCGGATTACTATATCTGGAGCGACCGCCTCCCGGATGAAAAGGCAGAGCAGGAATACTCCTTGATGATGCAAGACCCGAACTATAAGCAGAGCAACATCGGGAAGTGGATGAAGAGCGACTATCCGCGTAACAGATTCTACTGCAAGAACTTCTATGCAAGCCAGCCGGCTTTGAATTTTGGTTATGCCAATCCCGACCCGTCCCGTCCGTGGGAGCAGGGAGTGGATGCACCAGGTCCGAGGGCAGTGAGGCAGGAACTGAAAAACATCCTTGCTTTCTGGTTTGACAAGGGAGTGGACGGATTCCGTGTGGATATGGCGAACAGCCTGGTAAAAGACGATCCTGGCAAGAAAGAGACCATCCGCCTGTGGCAGGAAATCCGTATGTGGATGGATGTGGAGTATCCGGAACGGGCCCTCATTTCCGAATGGAGCCGTCCGGAGCGCTCGCTGACTGCCGGATTCAATGCCGATATGCTCCTTCTGTCCCTGAATTCTCCCGGCCGCCTGATGACCTGCGGCCCCGTCTGGCAGGCCGACGGCTGCGGGTACTTCTCCCTTGACGGTTGCAGGACTTGCACAAAAGACCTTTATGGCCGTCCGGTTCCGCAGGAAAAGATTGAGGAGGGCAGTGCCCTTGCAGTCTTGGAAAAATATTATAATTGGTGGGAACGGAACCGGCCCTGGACGGACAGCCTCGGTTATTGCGCCAGCATTACCGGCAACCACGACAATCTCCGTATCAACTGCGGCGACCGCTGCGACCCGGCCCAGCTCAAGGTAGTGCTTGCCTGGGTGCTGACGATGCATCTTCCGATTCTCTATTATGGCGACGAAATCGGGCTGCGCTCCCTGGTCGGAATGCCGGACAGGGAGGGGGCCAACCTCAGCTATAAGGAACGTTCCGGCGGCAGGACGCCGATGCAGTGGGACGGCTCGGAGAATGCCGGCTTCAGCACCTGCCGGAGTGAGGATATCTACCTTCCGGTCTGCCCGGAATGGACAGCCGCAAAAACACGGCAGCAGTATCTTGAGTGGAAAGCTTCCGGCGCAAAGAATCCGACCGCTCTCGGAACCATAAGCGTGGCGGACGAGGATGAGGATCCCGGGTCCCTGCTGAACTGGACACGGTCGCTGATCGCCCTGCGGAAGGCGCATCCCGCTTTCTGGGCGGATGCTTCCTTCGAGCCCGTATTCGACCGCGTAAATGCTTATCCGATGGTGTACAGGCGCAGTGACGGGACAGAGACCTGGATCGTGGCGCTCAATCCCACGGGCAAGCCCTGTACACTGACTTTCCCGCAGGAAGGCAGGGGGACCGTTCCTGCCGTACTCTCCTCCGGCAAGGCGACTCTCCGTATATCTTCCGGCAAGGCCACCCTCAAGATGAATCCTGTATCCGTATATATCACAAGATTATGAAAAAGTATATCCTGAATGCATTGATTCCGGTTATTCTGGCCGGATGCTGCGCTGCTCCCGCCGGACGCTGGTCTGTGGAGAAAGCGAATGCCTGGTATGAGTCGCAGTCCTGGCCGGTCGGGTGTGATTATGTGCCCCGCTATGCGGCGACAACGGTCGAGATGTGGAGTCCCGATACTTTCAACGCGGCAGTCGTCGAAGAAGAACTCGGCTGGGCGGAGGAGATCGGTTTCAACGCCATCCGCATCTTCCTGAGCGACCTGGTGTACAGGGACACTCCCGAGGCATTCAAGGCCAACCTCGAGCGGGTGATTTCCATTGCAGACTCCCACGGTATAAAATGCCTTGTAACTTTCTTTACCAACGGCGGTACGATCAAAGACCCATACGGCGGTCCGCAGCCTGAGCCGGTCCCGGGTGTTCACAATTCCGTGTGGATGGCTTCGCCCGGCAAGTCCGTCGTCAACGATCCTTCGCAGTGGGAACGGATAAAAGCCTATGAGCAGGATATCCTCCGGATATATAAGGACGATCCGCGAATCCTGTGCTGGTGCCTCTACAACGAGCCGGAAAACACGCAGGGATTTGAAACGCTACCCTTTATGCGCAAGGTGTTCGAGTGGGCCCGCGAGGTGAATCCCTCCCAGCCGCTCACAGCTCCTGTGTGGCGTCTCCCCGGGCTTAACGGACCGAAGAAAACGATCCTCCCAATCATCTCTTTCCTGGGAGAAAACTGCGATGTGATGTCAATGCATTGTTACTACGATGACACGCTGGAAGACTTCGTCGCCTATATGGAGCAGTTCGGCAGGCCTGTGATGTGCACCGAATATATGGCACGCCCGTTATCGACCTTTGAAAAAAGCCTTCCTGTCTTCAAGGAGCACAAGATCGGTGCGTTCAACTTCGGTCTCGTCTGCGGAAAGATCCAGTGTCAGATACCCTGGGCCAAATTCACCGGTGGGAAGCCGATGCTGGAAGATCCCGATCCCTGGTTCCACGATATTCTCAGGGAAGACGGTTCCCCGTGGAATGCGGAAGAATATGAATGGCTGAAACAGACGATAAGGCAGTAACGATGTTTCGTCTTGCGTCCGCCTTTCTGGGCTGTCTGTCCTTGCTGCTCGTGATTTCCTGCGGTGGCCGCCAGGCCGGCGCAAGGGAGGGCTCGCCCGATGCTTATTATACCAATCCCATCTACCCGCACGGCTCGTCGCCTTATCTGATCCGGCACGCCGGACACTACTATTATATGCAGTCGATGTACGACCACGTGTCCATCTGGAAGACCGATGACATCGCCGAGCTCAAGAACGCCCCGGAGCATATAATCTATGCCCCTGGCGAAGAGTACTATATATCCGCGCCACGGCTGTATCGCTTCGACGGTGTCTGGTACCTCTATTTCAGTTCCGACGGAGGAACGGGGGCGGTCCGGCACATTTATGTGATGGAAAATCCCTCGGAGGACCCTCTGGAAGGCTCTTTTACTATGAAAGACTGGATCCGCACCGGCAACAGGAAAGATATCCATCCCGACATATTCGAATACCGGGGTGACCGCTATCTCCTCTGGTCAGGGACCCGCTCCGACCTTTCTTCCAGGGAGAATCTCTGGGAAATCTACATAGCCAGGATGGATACACCCTGGTCCATCTGCACGAAAGAGACTGCCATCTGCGGCCCCGAGTATGAATGGGAGAGCCAGTGGGTGGACGAAGACGGGACGGCGATGCCGGTGCCTACGCTTGTCACTGAAGCGCCGACTCTCATCTATTCCCGCGACAGTTCACGGCTCCTGCTGTATTATGCCACATCGGAAACATTCACCTCCTATTATTGCGAGGGCCTGATGACTGCGGATTACGGCTCCGATGTCCTGGATCCCGCATCGTGGCACAAATGCCCGGAACCCGTTTTTTCCAAGAGCGAGAAAAACGGCGTGCTCGGACCCGGGCACCTCAGCTTCTTTTCGGCGGGGGAAGACTTATATATATTATATAATGGTAAGTCCCGTCTTCCCTATATGCACGCGGTCGACAACCGCTCTCCCCGGATGCAGCCCGTCTCCTGGGGTCCGGACGGCATCCCCGTGCTCGGAGTCCCTGTCCGTGAGGACTCTCTGTTGCTGAAACCCAAGCCTGTGCGATAGGGACAATTTTGTCTTTTTTGTGGACGGGTATTTCCTGCTGCAAATTGCGGACAGGATATATTTGCGTTGTACTGATAACCAAGGAAATATTATTTTTCGGATGAATAAAATGACAAGCATAATCCGCGGAATCGCCGCGATGGTGCTGATGCTGACGGCCCTGCCGGAGCTGGGAGCCCAGAGCGTGACGGTGAGCGGAAGAGTGACCGACAGCGGAGGGGAGCCCCTGACCGGTGCTATGGTCGTGGTGGCCGGGGGACAGGGCGCGAACAAGGTTTACGCGATGGCGGACCTGGACGGCAAGTACACCATCACCTGCCAGGGGACGGACCAGCTTGAGTTCCACTTCCTGGGGATGAAGGACGAGACGGTGAAGGTCGGAGGCCGAAGCAGGATCGACGTGGTGATGAGCCCGGACGTGAATATGATGCTGGACGAGGCAGTCGCCATCGGCTACGGTTCGGTGCGGCGCGAAGACCTTACGGGGTCGGTAGTCAATGTGAAGATGGCGGAAATCCGCGACAACCCCGTGACTTCCGTGGACCAGGCCCTTCAGGGCAAGGTGGCCGGAGCCGACATTATGACGACCACCGGCGAGCCGGGAGCGACCACTTCCATCCGCATCCGCGGAACAAGGTCCATAACCGCATCCAATGAGCCTCTGATAGTGGTGGACGGCGTTATGGATGCCGTGAGCGACCTGAACGACATCAACCCTGCGGACATAGAGGATATCAGCGTGCTGAAGGACGCGTCCTCCACCGCAATCTACGGCGCGAGGGGCGCCAACGGCGTAATCCTCATCACCACCAAGGCGCAGAACACCCAGACTCTCTCCCGCCCCCGTATCACCTTCAAGGCGACGGCCGGCGTTTCTATGCTCCCGTTCAAGCCGGACATTATGAACGCGTCGGAATTCGCGGTTTACCGTGACGACTACGCGTACTTCAACAACAACTATGCAAGCACCCTTCCGGTTTCGTCGATGACGATTTCGGATCCTTTCTCTTACGGAAAGGGTACGGACTGGATAGATGAAATCACCCAGATCGCGCCCTATCAGAGTTATTACCTGTCGGCATCGGGCGGCAACGCAAACACCAACTGGTTCTTCTCGGCCGGATACACCGACAATGAAGGTATCATACTGAAAACAGGGGAAAAGCGGATAACCGACAACTTCTCCATCAGCCACAAGCTTTTCAAATGGCTGCGTGTGGGCTACAAGATGAGCTATACCTGGCGCCGCACCGAGAATCCCCTCACGAAGATAGGCGGCACGGGCTGGTGGAATTCGGCCCTGTACCTCGCCCCGATGATCGGCAAGCACGACAACTACAACCCCCTCTACTACAACGGGGGCGTGATCAATACCCCGGTGTCGGTAATCGAAAACGAAACGGATTTCTACAAGCGCCACACCAACTCCCAGACCTTCACCGCGGATGCGGGCATCTTCCCGTGGCTGAACTGGAAACTGCAATACAACTATATGCAGTTCGACAGGCAGCGCTTCCGCTACTATGAATCCACCCTTCCCGCGAAGAAGGGCCTCGAAGGGGGCGATGCGTATCAGCAATGGCTCGAAGAGCATCATCATACAGTGGAGTCCAGCCTGAATTTCAAGAAGGACTGGATGAAGATCCACCATGTGGACGGCGTGGCCGGTTTTACCTGGCGCAGCCTGGAATACTCGGCGCTTGGTCTGGAGGGCAAGGGCTATATGGTGGATGCCATGAAGTGGAACGATATGGGGGCCGTCCAGGACAAGAATACCTACAGCGCGTCTTCGTATTCCAGGGCAAAGTATTCGGCATCTTTCATCGCCCGTCTCAACTACAATTACAAGAAACGCTATTACGCGACTCTTAACGGCCGCGTGGACGGCGCGTCCAACTTTGCAGCAAACCGTAAATGGGGCGTGTTCCCGTCGGCATCCGCAAAGTGGAACATCCACAACGAGAACTTTATGAAAGGCGCCAAGGCGGTGGACGAGCTTTCACTCCGCGTGAGTGCCGGGCAGACGGGAAACGACGCAATCGGCTATTTCCTTTCTCAGGCTTCGGTGGCGTCGTTCTCAAGTTATCTAATCGACGGCTCCAGGGCCACTTCATATCGTCCCGAAAGGATATCCAGCCCGGACCTGACCTGGGAGACCACCACCCTCTACAATCTGGCGCTTACCGGAAAATTCTTCAATAACCGCATATCAGTGACCGCGGAGGCATATGACTCCAGGACCGACGACCTGCTGCTCTCGGTTAAGACCATTAAATCCACCGGCTACAGTTCCCGCTTCGCCAATGTGGGAAGCACCTCGAACAAGGGTCTGGAACTTTCGCTGGACACCCGCAACATAGTGCACAAGAACTTCAGCTGGAACACATCCTTCACCATTTCGCACAATAAGCAGAAGGTGCTCGATGTGGGCACTGAAGATTTTATCTCCGTGTACAATTCGCCGGGCAACAACCCCTATATGATGCTCGGTTACGTAAAAGGCTATCCTCTCAATTCGCTGTGGGGCTTCCACTATGCCGGGGTGTGGCACAACCAGGAAGAGGTGACCCGCAACAGTTACACCAATGCCTACGCATCGCAGACTTCGAACAAGAGCCTGGGCTCGCCCAAATATGTAGACGTGAACCACGACGGCGTGCTCAACCAGAGCGATCTCTGCTATCTGGGCAACGCCGACCCTTATATCTACGGCGGTCTCAACAACAGTTTCCGCTACAAGAACTGGAAACTCAATATGTACTGGACTTACAGTCTCGGAGGAAAGATCTTCAATTATTCGATGTTCTACGCCGCCGGCGGCTGCTTCACCAACCAGTACCGCTTTATGCTCGACGGCTGGCATCCCGTCCGCAATCCGGATTCGGATATTCCGCGCGCCGGCTATTATGAGGTTGCCGTGCCGAGCGACTTTATGATTTACGACGCAAGTTATCTGCGTCTGCAGGACCTGAGCCTGAGTTATACGCTGAACCTCAGCAAGAAGACCTTCTTCAAGGACGCCGTGTTCACTCTCTCGGGCAACAACCTGCTGCTCTTCAAATATTACAACGGATTCGACCCGGACGTTTCTTCGGAAGCTTCCGGTTCCACCATCCGCCGTATGGACGTGGGCGCCTATCCCAAGGCGAGGAAAATAGTTTTCAGCATTCAGGTGAGATATTGATATGAAGAAGTTTATCATTACAGCATTATCCCTTGCCGCGCTCTGCGCCTGCAGCCTGAACGAGCCTGACGGACTTTTCATAAAGGCCGGCGACGCCTGCAAGAATATACAGCAGTGCGATGCTGCGGTTACGGCCGCCTACAGCCCACTCAACACCCTTTTCTCCTACAGGATGGGTATCGCTATCGAAGGTTGCACCGACCTTATGTACATATCTTCCGGTACCCAGGACGCCCAGATGGACATTTCCCCCGCGAACGCGCGTTTCGGAAATACTGTGTGGGAGTATGCCTATGCCGGCATCCGCAATGCCAATTATGCAGTGTGGGGAATGGAAAGGTCCGGCCTTGACGCCGGCGAAATCGCTCCGCTGATAGCCGAGGCTAAAACCATGAGGGCCTTCTATTATCTGTTGCTCACCAGTTTCTTCGGAGACGTGCCTTTCTATGAGGATTATGTGGGCGACAAAAAGACCCTGGAGAAAGTCCGCAGGCTCCCGAGGATGTCGGCGGACGAAACCAGGGCCGCCCTCATCGCCGAACTGCAGGAATGTGTGGGCGATCTTCCGGAAGGCCGCACCTATGATCTGGGAATCCAGAGGGCTGGGGCCGCTTTCTGCTATATGGTGATTGCCAAGATGGCACTCTGGAACAAAGACTGGCAGGCGGCCATCGCAGCGCTTGAGAAGATAGGGGAGATGTACGGAGAACTCACCGAAGAGGCTTACCCTCTTGCGGACCTTGCCTTCAGCCGGAAGAACACGCCAGAAGACATTTTCGAGATCCAACACACATATACGCCGGGAGGCCTTCAGTACTATTCCAACTATGCATCCATCTGTATGCCTTATCCTCTCCGTAAAGACGATAGCGACGGCACCGTCGGTTTCGACGGCAAGAAAGACAACAAAAGCAGCTGGGTGCTGATTCCGGAGCTCGGAACGGAACTTCTTGTATGGCAGCCCCTCCGCCCCAACGCCTTGCTTTACAACGGACTTTATGTCCGGGGAGGCCGGGACCGCAGGACCGCTATGAACGTGATTTGGGAATGGAATGGCCAGACTTTCTCACGCAGCTGGCTCGGGCCCAAATTCTGGTGCTATGGTATGTACAACACCTACGATTCCAATAACTATCCCATTTTCCGCTATGCCGACGCCGTGCTTATGCTTGCGGAAGCATATAACGCGGCGGGGCGCCACGAAGACGCTATCGACTGCCTCAATGCGGTGAAGGAGCGCGCGGGAATATCACCATACGGCACTTTCACCACCGAAGCCAAATTGCTGGACGAGATCCAGATGGAACGCGGCCGCGAGCTTCTGGGTGAATTCCACCGCAAATTCGACCTTGTCCGCTGGGGCCTCTGGTACAAGCGCACCTATGAGTTTACGGATTACGCAAAACTCAAAAACAACATCCGCCCTTATCACGAGTATTATCCGATTCCGGATACCGAAGTGGCCCTTTCGGGCGGAGCATTGGACAACAAAGCCTACGAAAACTGATATGATCAAGAGTAGATTCCCCATATTGATTGCCCTGCCGCTGCTTCTCCTCGCCGCGTGCGAAGAGCGCTTCTCCTTCAGCGAGGACCTTTCGCTGGACAGCGTCCGCTATGAACTCGGAGCGGGCTCCGGGCAGACTCCCGTAATAGTCCACGCCAACGGAGAGTGGAAGGCATCCCTGGATCCTCACGTGGCCTGGGCGCATCTGGAAAAAGCCTCCGGCAAGGGGCTCGGACAGCTGCGCTTCGTGTATGACGAGAATGAAGGTCTCGCCCGCAAGGCCGTGCTGAAGGTAAAATGCTCCGGCATTACGAAAACCATTGATATGGTCCAGAAATCCGGTTTTGGCAATATTGAATTCGGCTTTGCCGACAAGACCCTGTCGATAGCACGCAGTTCCGGCACCGGCATCCTGCCCTTTTCCACCAATCTTCCCGAATCCGAAAAAGGCAAGATAGAGGTTTCCGCCCTTTCCGACGACGGCACTCCCGCCGCCTGGCTTTCGGGACTCTCCGTTACCGACGGCGGAATGACTCTTACTACGCAGTATAACGGGACCGGGGCATCCCGCGCCGCGGTGATTACGCTGAGCTATACCGACGAGGTGGGCGATGTGTATTCTTCTTCCCTCAAACTCACACAGACCGACCAGCCTCCGTATCTCAGTTTCGATACGGATGCAATCGGAGAGCGCTACTCTTCGCTTGCGGCATCGGTCACGCTCCATTTCACCACAAACCTTGCTCCTTTCCTCGCTGAAATCTTCCGGCAGGCTTCCAGCTCGGACAGCTGGGCCGAAGTGCGCTCCTCCGCCGATGGCAGCTCCACAGTCCTGGTGGACCTCTCCGAAAACAATGGAACTTCTGCCAGGGAGTGCACACTCACCTTCCCTTTCACCGATGCTGACGGCGCTACCGCTCGCTTTACCTACGTGCTCACGCAGAAAGGCAAGACGCCCAGAATCAGCTTCGCCGAAGTAAGGTCCAGGGTGACAGGCGACAGTTACGAGTTCCTGGACGATGCAGCGGTCGAATGCGTGGCAATCTATGACGCCGGCGACCCCAACCTGGAGACTGCGCCGAACTTGACTGCCACGGAGCTGGACCGCACGCAGAACGCAAAAACCGGTTATGTGCAGAATTACGACGGTACCCTGGGATTCCGCCTCAAGTTCGCTGCGGAATCGGACAATACACTTCACAAGGGCGACAGCGTCCTTATCGACTTGCACGGTCTCACGGTGAAAAAAGAAAGCGAACCTGAGCGCTACACCATCGAAGGCCTCACCCTTGCAAACATCTCGGTTTCGGGGAACAAGGCTCCCGTGGTGAGGGAAATTGCCCTGGGCGAACTCCAAGACTCGGACCTCTACACGCTCGTAAAGGTGAAGGACGTTGAATTCAGCTTCAAGCACGGCGCCTACACCAACTGCCACGACGGTTATTCCTATCCTGTCCCGGAACTGAACCCTATTGGGAACGCCACCAACAAAGGAACCAGCACCAGTCCACAGAAATACGACACCACGCCCTGCAGTACGCGCGATGCCTTCGGCAACGAGCTGAACCTCCTTATAAACAATGCCGTGACCTGGAGACGCTACGGCAACGGCGTGCCTCAGGGAACCTGCGACATAACGGGCATCGTGGTCCACACAGACATTATCCGCTGGGCGCGTAACGGCTGGCTCGGGCGTTACCAGCTCCGTCCTTCCGCCGAGAGCGACATCGAGCAGAAGGGAGAACGCTTCTCTCATCTGATAGCGGCCTGGTACAAGGGCTGGGGCGATATCCAGCTCAAAGGCGATGCTGCAAAGGAGGCAGGCATCCATCCGGAAGGTGCGGATGTTACGATATCTTCCAATATGGAAGGGGTGAGCAACGTGAGCGTGCTTACGGTTACCGGTTTCAACGACCCCAACAATATGAACGTGAGCCCCGTGACCGAAGGAACGGCCAAAGGCCAGCGCTATAATGCGGCTCTCGGCTTCCGCAGGGAGAAAGAAGGCCTGTACTGGGCGTCTAATAATACTTCGGATATGGGCGCGGCTCCCTGGTTCCAGATTTCCTGTTCCACCGCCGGCCTCTCCGGCAGCAATCTGGTATTTATCTGGAGTGCGGCACAGGGCCTCGCGCGGGTGGCTACCGACGACATCCTGGGACCTACCCAATATAAGGTTGAATACTCCACCGACGGCAGCAACTTTACGGCAATCGACCATATCTACGCAATGCATCCCGTGGTTTCCAACGTGGAACTTGTGAACGGCTGGTCCGTTCCGGGGCTGCATCAGTATGTGACGGTTCTTCCGGCCACTTTGCTCGGGCAGCAGCGCATCTATGTCCGCGTCCGTGCGGCTTCCAACATCTCCGCCGATGCGGATTACAGGGACCCCGAAGGAGGCACGGTCGCCGTATGCACCCAGAGCCAGGTCCGTTTCGGCGAATTCACCCTTGAATACAACTGATTATGAAGAGATATATTACGGCAATATTTGCGCTTGCAGCCCTCGTTTCCTGCAATATCGACGACAAGGAACTTGCCGATGCGGTGGAACTCGGCGTGGTCGACCGGCAGGTGTTGGTGCCCGAAGAAGGTTCCGATGCCGTTCAGGTGCGATACTATGCCAACACGGAAGTGTCCCTCCGGCTGCTGGACGAGGCCCCTTGGCTGAGCCTGGACCGCAGTTCGGTATCCCGCGACGGCACCCTTGCGCTGTCGGTGCAGCCCAACGACGGCTTCCGCCGCTGCGCCCGTGTAGAGTTCATTTCAGGGGCGGATTCTCGCAGGGACACCCTATCGGTTTACCAGAAAGGTGAGGTGGATACCCTCGTGCTGAAATCTTCCGGTGTCATCATATATAACAATATGGGCGACACCGAGGTGGAACTCAGCACAAACCTTGATCCCTCCTCGGTGAAGGCCGTGGTCCGTTATATGGACGGCGGCGACGGGCAGTGGGTGCAGGCGGTGAAACTCCGTCCCTCATCGCTCACCATACGCACCGCCGACAATCCTTCGGACACGCTAGTGCGCAGCGCGGTGCTCACACTTTCCTGGACCGATGCGTGGAAACAGGAATGCAGCGCGTCCATCAATCTGACGCAGTCCACATCTTCGTCGTCCGGCAATAATGTGGGAGTCCCTGTATCTTTCGAGGACCTGCGCGCTATGGCCGGCTCCGACCCTCTGGTGATAAATGACGACATTTATATAGAAGGTTACATAGTGAGCGACAACGCTTCCGGCAATGTCTGCGAAAATCCCCAGACCACATCGACCATCATCGACTACACCGCGACCGAGCGTGCCGCTGTGATAGAGAGCCTCGACGGCAGATACGGCTTCCTCCTCGAAACTATGACCGAGGAAGACAATGTCTTTTCCAAGGATACCAAGGTGCTCCTTATGCTGAACGGGGCTCAGATCCGCCGCTACGACAACCCGGAACGCTATGTGATAACGAATATCCGCGCTTCCCGCGTGGCGCAGTCGGTTTATGTGGGATCTTCCGTGATTCCCCGCAAGCGCAAACACATAGGGGAACTGCTGGATTCCGACATCTACACCAGAGTGACTCTCACCGATTGCGAATTTCCCGTGCGCAAGGGAAGCCTGACCCCTCTCAACGAGGGATACACCCTCCTGTACGGCTCCGACCGCGTGACAAAATTCCCCACGCTGCTGCGCGACATCGACGGCAGCAGCCTGTATATGTACACCAACACCACCTGCCCCTACCGCAGGGACGGCACCCGCATCGGCTATGGCTCGGGCAGCGTCACAGGCATAATCGTGCACGAGAAATACCGCTGCTTCATCGACGCGGACGCGGCAACCGAAGAAGAGTGCGGCAATATCGGCCGTTACCAGATAAGGCACCAGAGCCGGGAAGACCTGGCTTTCGCCGATGACTTTGCCGACAGCTTCTCCGCCCTCATCTGCGAATGGCGCTACCTGACTTACGGCGACGCCGACCATTCCTGGCCCGCCACCGCCGGGAGCGGCTCGATGACCCACACCCATACCGCAGGCCTTCCCAATTCCACCTGGAACACCTGGTGTTATCCGGTTTATGACCAGTCATATCTGGGACCGGTGAACAGGGGAAGCACTACCAATAAGAACGGATTCGGCATCATCCTGCCGGACGGCTCCGATTATGCATCGGCATATACCGGAAGCGTGGACAAGGGGCAGCTCCTTGGCTCTTCCGGATGGCCTATGGCCTGGATGAAGGAAACCTGGGTGAACAACGCCGGCACCTTCTATGCCTGGGAAATCCATTTCTCTACCAAAGGCATAAGGACGGAGCATCTGTCGCTCCAGATTTCCACCCTGAACGCTTCGCAGGAGGGGATGAGCCCGGTCCACTGGAAAGTGCAGTGGGCAAGTACCAATACTCTTTCCACCACCTGGAACGACATTGCGACCTACAGCGTGCCGGACGTGGTGCTCAATTCGCTCACCCAGCCCTGGCAGAGCAACGGCTACAAGCCTATGGACTTCGTGCTGCCGCTTGAAATGCTGGACAGGGACGATGTCTATATCCGCCTAACACCGGCAGACCGCGCAGGTAACACCCCTCAAGGCTACTGCGACGCCAATTTCAAGAACGGGACCGCAGGCTCGTCCGGCAAGGCGAACAATGCGCTGAACTATGTAGCCGTAAGATATAACAAGTAATGATACTGAACAGTTTCATAGGCATCCTTGCGGCAGTTGCCGTGTCTTTCGCCTCGCTCCGGCAGGCGGCGGACGGCGGCGTGCGTGAAATTACCGAAGACTGGGTCCTGGAGGGCCGGATCATAAGCGAACCGGCGAATCCTAACCTGGACCTGGTGGTCCAGCGCGATTTCCGCACGACATCGCATACGCAGAACAACCGCACGGCTTACATCCAGGACCTCGACGGCAGCCTGGGATTCAAACTGGTGTTCCAGCATCTGGATCCCGAGGCCCGCAAGCTGTTGAGATATTCCAGGGTGAAGATTGCCCTTAAGGGAAGCCGGTTGTCGGTAAACGGTCCTTGCTATAGCCTAGAGGATATCCCGAACGACGCCGTGCTGGAAGTTGAGCCGGGAAGCCCCGAAGATATCCCAGTCAAAATACGCAAAGTCCGCGAGATCCTTCCGGAAGATATGTACACCTGGATCCGCGTGAAAGATTGTGAATTCGCCTTCAAGGGCGGCTCGTATTGCAATATTCTCGAGAGCTATTCCACCACTTCTCCGGACAATCCGTCGCTTGGCGGCAACGGCTATATGGGCAGCTGGCAGACGCTGCTCTGCGACAGCGACGCCTCTCCTTTCTATGTGATGATCAACGCGCGTGTTCCCTGGCGTAGGCCCAGGGCGGGAGCGCCGGACGGCCGCGGCGACGTCGAGGGAATCTGCGTGCAGAGTTATATTCCACGCTACGGGAAGGTCTTCGTGCCGCAGATACGGCCTATGGGGGTGGACGATTTTCATATCGCCCGCGACGGCGGCTCGGCCTTCAAGACCATCTGCGAATGGAACTGGAACGACAACCGGGAGAATTTCCGTACCGACAAGGGTGAGATGCCTATGATCCACACGGAGAAGATCCTTCCCGACATAGGTGAGGGCCGGCTCTACGTCGATTTTCCCGCTTCCGTTTACCGCGGACGCGACTGCGACAATCCCTTGCGTGAAGACCCCAAGCATAAGGACAAAGGCCTTAACGGCCAGGTTACCTGGGGTTCTATGCAGCTGCGTACAATGGCCAAGAACTGGTGGAACTGGAACGACGACTGCGGCAACTCGGTGGTGGTCAAATTCTCAACCGAGGGGCTGAGCGGCGAGAGGCTGCTGCTCGCTTTTACCTTCGCCGCCGGAGATAATTCGGCGAACAACACCAGGATGTGCCCGGCCCGCTGGGGAGTGGAAGTCTCTACCGACGACGTGAATATCGCCCGTGTGGATGTGCCGGACATCACCCTACGGGGTTTCCCCTGGTTCAACAGGTCGCTGGACGGGGTCCAGTATTATACTTCTTTCGAGTGCGGAATGGGACTTACCGAACACATCGTGGTGCTCCCTTCATCCCTTTTCGGGCAGAAGGAAGTGTATGTGAGGATATCGCCCTCGGCCAAGAACGCGATAACCCTCGGTGAATCCCTGTCGGACAACGGGGCTTTGCGCCCGAATGTCGACATATGGACAAGCGTTGAATTCGGAACTATAGCAATCAGATACAAATGACGATACTTTTGAATATCATACTGTCGGCAATATGCTGGTGCTCTCCGACGGGCCTTGAAATGGGCCCGGACGGGCGCCTCCTGCTTGCTTATGAGGCTCGGGAAACGGGGAACGAAAGTACCTTCATAGCCCTCTCGGCAGCAGCTCCCGACGCGGAGCGCTGGTCGCCTGCGGGGAGCATAGCCTCTTCCGGCGGCTCCCTTTCCGACGCCGTGCTCTGGCGCGGTATGAGAGGGGAACTCCGTATGTTCTACAGCGAAGCCCTTCCCGGGCAGGCTCCCGCCCTTATGTGCTCCGTGCTCGGCAACGACGGCTGGAGCAAGGCTGAACGCATAGCAGAAGGCAGGGTCAGCAGCCGTCCCGTGATGCTTCGCAGCGGATTGCTTGTGGTTGCGCTCCAGAAACCCGACGGAAGCATAGGGACGCTCCTTTCTATGGACAGGGGCTCTTCCTGGATGCCGGGCCCCGGAAGCATTACCCTCACCGAGAAGATAAGCGATGCCGCCAACAGGCCGGAGATAGTGCCGCACCGCAACGGCCGTTTGTCGCTGCTTTCCAACGCCCACGGTTATCAGTGGCGGTACAGAAGCGTTTCCTCCGATTTCGCCAGGAGCTGGAGCGAGCCTGAGCCATTGTTCGCAAATCCCTTCCAGGCGAGCTGCGTCACGGTTCTTCCCAGCGGCAAGTGGCTGATGGTGAAGAACGGCAAACTCGACCAGCGCCTTTTCTACGTGCCGGACTGCCTGTATGCCTATCTTTCTGACGATGAAGGCGCCACCTGGTACGGCGGGATGCGGCTCGACGACCGCACGGATGCCGTGAATCCGGTAGTATGTGCTCCCGGCAACGGAAATGTGTATATCGCCTGGGCGTATAGTCCCGAAGACGGCCACGCCGCCGAAATAAAACTGTGCCGCACGAGCGAGGCGGAGATAGGTATGAGCACTCTGCCCAAGGCACTTTCACCTTCCTGGTGCACCACGGCCGTGGATGCCAACAAGGAAGCCGGCAAGGTCTTCGGGGACTGGTATGCCCGTGCTACCTCGTCCAAGGGCTCTTGGGCCAAGGAGACCATACGAGTGTGCTCATACAACATTGAGTTACGCAACAATAAGCCCGGTGTTCCCGCCTGGGAATACCGTCTGGATTATGTGGACTGGCTCTTCCGCGAATACGATTTCGACGTCGTGGGAGTACAGGAGCCCTGGCCGCCCGAATATGCCGACCTGCAGAGGCGTCTTGGCGACAAATGGGACAGCATCGTTGAATTCACCCGGCTCGACACGGGCTTCGGCAATTCCATTTTCTGGAAACGCGACCGCGTGGAGAAGCTGGACGACGGTATGTTCTGGTACGGTGAACTCCCTGCCGACGCGACCGGATTCGGCGGCTCCAGTCCGCGACTGTGCATCTGGGCGAAATTCCGCGACAGGCGTACCGGGAAGATTTTCTTCAACTTCAACTCGCACTTCGATTTCATCAGCCTGGAAGCTTCTGTGGTGAGTTCCCGTCTGCTGCTGAACAAGGTACGCGAGATAGCGGGGGATTACCCGGTCTTCCTTACAGGCGACTTCAACTGCTCGGACGGAAGTCCCGCAATGGTGCTACTTGCCGAGTGCGGCTGGCTGGCGGATTCAAAAGTGCGTGCGGAGAAGACCGAGAATGCAGAGTATTCCACCGTGCGCCGCTATGTAGAATTCGACAAGATCGACAAGAATAAATACCAGATCGACCATATCTACTATTCTACCGGAAAGACAAAGGTGAAATTCTGGAAACTCATAATGGACGAGCACGGCGGACTTCGCGGGGGCTCGGACCATATGCCCATTTATATTGACTGGCTGATATCTAACTGACAAACAAATAATCAATACTTTATATATTATGAAAAAACCTTATCAACTTCCTGAGTATTCCGCCCCTTGGACGGAGTGTGTCGAGATGCGTCCGCCGGCAGTGCTGTGCGCTTCGCTGAACGATATGGACGAAAGCAATTTGTATGAAGAAGATTTCAACTGATGACTACGGCAATGAAAACTAACAGACTTTTCGGGGCTGCGTTGATTGCTGCGGCCGCTCTTGGACTGGCAGTGTCCTGTGCCAAGGAAACTCAAACTCCCGTGGAGCCCTGCAAGGGTATTTCCACTATCAAGGCAAATATATCTTCCGACGTGAAGGTATCTCTCACCGCGCCTGAATCCGGCAAGGGACTCGCTCTTGCCTGGGAGGCCGGCGACCAGCTGACCGTCATAGGCAACAGCACCGAAACCTTTGACATAAAGGAAGGCTTCACCGCTCACGAGGCGGAATTCGAAGGCACCGACGTCGCCGGTTCGTCTTTCACCGTAATCTATCCCGGACAGTCCTACGGCAGCGAGGCCGAAATCAATGCCCGCAGCTATACTTCCCAGACCCAGACCGGGAACGGAAGCACCGCACACCTGGAATGGAACGCTATTTTCAGCGGACTCGACGATTATTCCACCCTGAATTTCGCGGAAAGCGAGGACTATACTTTCAAGCAGAACGGCGCGCTGAAGTTCCACCTTCAGCTTCCCGACGATTTTTCAACGGTTGAATACGTGAGTCTTTCCGCTTCCGACGCCATTTTCAGCGCCAGCAACGATCCGCAGGGAACGATGGTCAGCGAGTTGAAACTCAACCTTTCCGGTGTGGATGTGAGCGAGAGCAGCCAGATTCTTACCGCTTATATGATGGTGTCCTGGAACGAGAACCAGATCCCTCCCGGAACTGAACTCACAGTCAATGTGAAAGGCGAGCAGGATCAGGCCTGGACCAAGACCTTCACCGTAGGAGAAGACGGATTCAGCATCGCCGGAGGCAAAGTCACTTCGGTCAAGCTCAATGGCTCCGACTGGGAAGAGCCTCTCTTCTGGGGCGGTTCCGGTGTTGAAGAAGACCCCTACCTCATCAAGACGGTCACGCATCTTCAGAATATGAACAACCTGATTGTCAGCAATGCAGGCGCTTCAAAACTATATTTCAAGCTGATAGCGGATCTGGATATGGACGGAGTCGAGTGGGCGTATAAAAATAACAGTATCAGCAATGACTTCCCTATCAATTTTAATGGCAACGGCCAGACAATCAGCAATTTCTCGATGCTGAACTATTCTGCTTCCCTGTTCGGGGCCCTCAAGGGCGAGGTTTATGACCTTAACTTCAAGGATGCGACTCTCAAGGCAGGTTCTTCGAGCGGCGCAAGGGTAGGGCTTCTGGCTTACAGGGCCGGTTCTTCGACTTCTCCGGTAACGCTCCGCGGAATCAATGTGAACGGTCTGACGATAACAGGAGTCGATGCAGGACAGGATGTCGGAGGACTTGTGGGCTATATCACCAACGGGACCGTTGAAGATTGTCACATTACCGGACTCTCCATCGATGCCAAAGGATGTACCGGCGGTCTTGTCGGGGCGGTCGATGATGTTGCTTCCAGCTTCACGGACTGCTCCGTCGCCGGAACCATTGTGAGCACGGGAGAAGGCGTCGGCGGCATTGTAGGCGGCGCACCCGGTTCAAACAATACTTCATACAGCGGCTGTTCCTTCGAGGGCAGCGTTACCGGGAAAGCTGTCGTCGGCGGCCTTATCGGCGGTGAATATGCAAATCACGCGATCCGTATTGACGATTGCCATACGACAGGTTCGGTCACCGCAAGCGACACGACCAATCACGCAGGATTTGGGTCTTTTGTTGGCGGATTGATCGGTATTGCGAGGAATAATGCCGCAACCGACGGTATCGTGATAACCAAATCCTGGTCGTCGGCCGATGTGACAGGTGCCGGCGGCGTTGTCGGCGGTCTTGTGGGTGAAGGCGTAGGCCTGACCCTCGGAAGCAAGTCCGGCGATACTGTGGTTGCAGCCGATGCCAGTGAATACAAGACAGGTACCGTTACGGGAGGATCGAAAATTGATGCTTCAAATGCCTATATGGCGGCTACCGGCGGACTTGTCGCCCTGCCTCGCGGCAGCTATTCCACCAAAATATACGGAGGCAAAGTCACGGGGGCGATTATTTCTGCCAATTCCTATGTGGGCGGCATCATAGGCCATAACAGGAAGATGGACCTGGAGGTAGAGTCCTGCACTGTCGACAACGGGACCACCATTACGGCTGCCGGAAATTATGCCGGCGGAATCCTTGCTTCATCATCTTCCAGCACTTCCGGAATAATCGGCAATACCGTGTCCGCTTCCATAACGGGTGCCGGTTACGTAGGTGGTGCCGTCAGTTACATCGACGGAGTAAATATAGGGTTGACCGGCAATACTTTCAATGGCAGCATTACCTGCAATGGCAGCAATGCCGGAGGTATGGTCGGCGGAACGGCGAACAATACCTCCAATACTTTGACCATTACTTCCTGCACGAGCAACGGAACCATTACCTGCTCCGGTCAGAATGTGGGAGGCATAATTGGACGTGCATACATAAAGAACGTTATTTCCGCTTGTAAGGTCGGCGGCAGCATAACGTCCACCTATCCGTCCGCAAGCGGAGCTACAAACGCGTATGTGGGCGGTGTCATTGCCAATATGTATGCAGGGACGATTGAAAAATGCGCGGTCGCAGCAACCATCACTTCCAAAGGACAGTTTGTAGGAGGAGTCCTAGGAGCCCTTTACTGGGGAGACGCTGCGGTGAGTGAATGTGAATTCGACGGTACCCTGAACCTTTCGACGACTTATGGGCAGTATGTCGGAGGAATAGTAGGTTATATCCATACCGGCAGGACCGCGACGGTGTCCGATTGCCTTGCAGCCGGCAGCATAACTTCTGTCAGGGGCTATGTCGGCAGCGCCGTGGGAGTAGTGGCAGGGAATCTGGTGATGGACGATTGCCTCGTTACCACTGCGATGGATGTAGGTAACGGCAATTTGAACAGTCTGGGCTGCCTTATAGGCGGGAGCAATAATAGTAAGGATCAGAATGTCGCCACATACGATGTAGAAAAATGCCTTGTGTGGAACACTTCTGTAAACAATCACGGCACCGGTGCACTGGACGGAGTTATGATCGGACAGGTCCATCAGGCGGCAACAACAGCGGCAACATCCGTAAAGGACTGCTACTATGCCTACGACCTTCCCTATACGACCAATCACAGCGGAGGCTCCCGTGTTCCGGCAGATGAGGCGGACCTGACCGCTTCGCCGGGCAAGGCCCGTTACGACGGCCACCGTGCCGCTGAAGGCGTCAGCTGCCAGGCAAAGGCCATCGAACTCGGCTGGTCTACGGATGTATGGAAGCTGGACAATTCGGACGGCTACCCGACGCTGCTCAACGTAGTACAATAGTTTATAGCTAAAGTAAAGAACGATATGACAAGTGCAAGAAGAATAGGAATCCTGGCAGTGGCAACTGTGCTGCTGCCGGGGATTCTGGTATGCTGCGGTAAAGACGAGATCAAGCAGGCAGTCCCTCCGGAAGATGATACCACCGAGGAACCGGGCCTGCCGGAAATCGACGACTCTGCCGCACCGTCCCTTATAAACGCCCTGATTCCGGATGCCGTGGCGTCGAAGGTGTCGCTCACCCCCGGAGCGGGCGAAGGCCTTGCGCTTGCCTGGGAGGCGGGCGACTGCCTAACCGTCATCGCTTCAGGAACGGCCGCGCAAACTGAAAAGTTCACAATCGTGGAGGAGGGGATGCAGGCCTCAAAGGCCGGCTTCACCGGGAATCCCCTGGTCGGGGACAGCTTCACGGTGCTTTACCCGGGCGATTATGCCTCCGTCGAGGAAATCGACGCCCGCAGTTACGCAGGGCAGGTCCAGGACGGCAACGGCTCCACTGCGCATCTGCGCTGGAACGCATCCGTATCGGGCCTGGAACGCTACGGTTCCATTGTCTTCGCCGAACGTGATGGGCAGGAGTATAAATGCAACGGTGTCGTAAAGTTCAGTTTCGACGTGCCGGAACGTTTCGAAACGGTAGTCAAGCTTAGCCTTTCTGCCGCCTCCCCCGTGTTCCACACTACCAACGACCCGCAGGGGCCTATGGCATCGTCCCTTGAAATTGAAATCAGGAACCTCTCCCTTACGGAGCAGGACAGGCAGCTGGATGCGTATATGATGGTTCCCTGGACTGAGACAACATTCGCCGAAGGTGAAACTTATTCCATCGGCCTCTACGGCCCTGACGGTCAGTTCGAAAGTTTCGAAAAGACCGCTCCGGAAGGAGGCATCACGATCGGCGGAGGCCGTGTGACAAGCCTGAGCCTCGATGCTGCCGACCTGCAGGAACCCTTGTTCTGGGGAGGCGACGGCACCCGGTCCAACCCATATCTTATCAAGACAGTGACACACCTGCGGAATATGACTTCCACCATTATGGAGGTTGCCGGCGATTCTACGCTGTATTTCCGCCTTGCTGGTGATATAGATATGGCCTCCGTCACAGACTGGCTCTACCGCAACAACAGCGACAACAATGTGTTCCCGATAGATTTCGACGGAGCCGGACATACCATACTCAACTTCAGTATGACCCAGTGGTCGGCATCCCTGTTCGGCGTGCTTGTGGGCAGCGTACACGATCTCAATTTCAAGGATGCGGTAATCCAGACAAATACTTCTTCGGCTTCCTATGGCGGGCTGCTGGCGTACAGCGCCGGCCGCAAGACCGATGTGCTGGACGCTCCGGTAAGCGTAAAAAACGTGAATGTGGTCGGCCTTACCGTCACAGGAACCGGCTCGCCGGTGGGCGGTCTGTTCGGACGCATATCAAACGGCACTGTGGAAAACTGCCACATCAGCGGCCTGCAGATGACCACCCAGGCGGAAGCCGGAGGCATTGCCGGAAAAGTGAATGAGGGAACGGTAGAATTCAATGACTGCAGCGTCGAGGGCAGCATAAGCACAAGCGGCAATTATGCCGGAGGCCTTGTGGGATATGTGAACTCAGACTGCAATATTTCGGGCTGTGAGGTGAAGAACACCGCCGTTTCCGCCGCCACTTTTGCCGGCGGGGCCGTAGGCCATATATATCAAGGCGACGTCCGCATTTCAACTACTTCCGTTAGCGGCAGCGCCACTGCGACCGGCAGCAATGCAGGAGGTCTGGTGGCAGGGTGCAACAATACGGCCGTGGACAATACCCTTACCGTTCATTCCTGCACGTCCTCAGCAGACCTTAAGGGCAACCAGAATGTGGGAGGAATCATCGGCAGGGCCTACATCAAATGCGATATTTCCTCTTGCCGAACATCCGGGAAGTATGAATCCGTCGCTACAAGCGGCAACAGTTACGTGGCAGGAATCGTGGCGAACCTGCACAACGGCGTCATTAAACAATGTGCATCCACTGCCGACATTTCAGGCAAGAGTTTCCTCGGAGGAATCCTTGGAGCCCTTTACTGGGGCGATGCCGAGGTGTCCGAATGTGCGTTCGACGGCAGCATCGGCAACCCTTCCGACGGGCAGGCCATTGGAGGAGTTGTGGGCGTGGTGTATAATAACCGGAGCCTCGTCCTTCGCAATTCCTTTTCCGCCGGGAGCATTTCGAACCCGAAGGCCTACACCGGCGGTCTGGTGGGAATGATGTCCGGGGCTAAACTGACACTTGAAAACTGCTATTCCCGGGCATCAGTAAAGGCCGGGACCGGGAGCGTGAACGGGCTTGGAGGAATAGTCGGCGGATGCAACAACACCACGGCGCAATGGTCGGTGTCGAAATGTCTCGCATGGAACAGTTCCCTGGAATTCAATATCAATTCCGGCCTGTCCTACGACGGTGCGATTATCGGCCAGGTACATTCCGGCAGCAGCAGTGCATCGACCTCGATATCAAACTGCTGGTACGAGAACGGGCTGGATTACACATCGACCGGCGGCCATACTCCCGGCAGCGACGCCGATCTGAGCGCATCTCCCGGAAAGACACGCTATGACGGAAAACCAGCTGCGGCCGGGGTGAAGTGTTCTGAAAAAGCAGAAGAACTTGGCTGGGACGGCAATATCTGGAATCTGGAAGGAGACTTCCCGCAGCTAGAGAACATTCCGCTTGCACAATAATTTTAATAAAGTATAAGATTGAGAGTTATGAAGAGTTTAAAAAGACTTGTCCGTGTCTTTGGACTTGCAGCGATCATGGTTTTGTCTGCCTGTAGGGCCGACAAACCCTCCCACGTGGTGATTATTGGTATCGACGGGTGGGCGGCATCCGAATTCAATGCGGAGGAGATGCCTTTCTGCGCATCGCTCAAAGAAAAGGGAGCGTGGACTTTGGACAAACGTTGCGTAATACCCACAGCGAGTGCAATCAACTGGATGACACTTTTCTCCGGCGTTCAGCCAGAATATCACGGTTATTCCAAGTGGAATTCCTGCCGTCCGGACTTCGATCCTGCATGGACCGACGGGCGCGGCGAGGTGCCTACAATCTTCCACCTTCTCCGCAGCCAGAAACCTGAATCCAATATTATGTGCACCTACGGCTGGGATGTCATCGCCTCGCTTGTGGATTCCACGGCTATGGACAGCCTTGTGCCTTTCGAAATGTCCGCTGAGGGTGACAGCCTCGAGGTTGAGTATGTGAACGCATATTTCAAAGAGCACAAACCGACCCTTTCGCTCGTGTATTTTGCAAACCTGGATCATAACGGCCATCAGTTCGGCTGGAAATCGCCTGAATATCACAGTTATATGACCTGGATGGACGAAATGGTGCGCCGAGTTGTCGAAGGCATCCGCGAAGCCGGTATGGAGGATGACACCGTGGTGATCCTGACCACCGACCACGGCGGATACGAGAAGGCTCACGGAGGCCAATACTACAACGAAGTACTAAAAACCCCTCTTTTTATTTGGGGCAAAGGCATCAAGAAAGGCTGCGAAATAACCGCGCCCACCATCCAGATGGATATCACAGCCACTGTTGCCGAAATACTTGATGTAAAGACGCCCGCTCATTGGACGGGCCGTGTGCTGGAAGAGATATTTGAATGATGAAGAAGCTTGGCTCTTTTCTGCTTCCGCTGCTGCTCTTGCAGTTGCAGTCCTGTGCGGTGAAACTGGACGTTGAAGGATGGACTCCGGAAGTCCATTCGGCACTTGACGCCCTTGTGCAGGACAAGACCCTTCGCGGGTCCTATGCTGTATTCGACTGCGACAATACCTCCATCCTGCACGACGTCACCCATACTCTGATGCTATATCAGATTGAGAATCTGCGTTTTGCTGCCGCTCCGGAGCACTGTTTCCTGGACGGCCTGCAGGCGACGGATTTCGTGCTGGACGGCCTTGGTATTACGGCGGGGCAGATGGGAGAGAGCCTGCGGGACGAGTATGTCTCGATGAGGCGGCTCATGGACAGCGGCTCAAGCATTGACGATGTCCGCAGGACAGAAATCTATCTGGATTTCCGCGCCCGTTTCCTTGCCTTCTACAAGGCGATAGGCAGGAATTACGACTACGGCACCCTGTGTCTCTGGATGCCGGCTCTCACAACCGGTATGTCGGATGCCGAGGCCCGTTCGCTCGGAAAAGAATCTCTGGACTGGTGGTTTTCGCAGGGCAGGGTATGGCGGGAGCAGTGGGTGTCGCCCGACGGAAAATTCAAGGGAGAAGCCCAGAAAGGACTGGTCGTCACTCCCGCGATGAAAAAGCTTTACATGGCTCTGGAAAAGGCAGGAATCACCCCCTACATTTGCTCGGCATCGCCCGAATGGCTGGTAGAACTTCTCGCCTGCGATCCGCAGAAAGGCTTCGGTCTGGATACCTCCCAGGTCTTCGGAATACGGCTTCTCACCTCGGCCGACGGCACGCTCAGCTATGATCCGGATTATCCCCAACCTTTCAAGCAGGGAAAGGTAGAGAATATTGAAGCGTTTATGGCTCCCCGCCACGCAAACAAGGCTCCTGTGCTCGTGGGAGGCGACAGCGAAGGCGATATCGCAATGCTGACCCGCTGGCCGGAAATGCGTGTGGGGCTCATTATGGACCAGTACCGCGGAGGAGAAATCTCTTCGCTTGCAAGGAGCGGCCTTCCGTTCGTGGCCCAGCCCGTTGTCATCACCGAAGAGCAGCGCCTTCGCTGTGCACTTCAGGAAGAGCCCTTCCGAGCAGGCGGCTGCTATCATTCTTACGAAGCCGGATATTATGAGGGGACTCCCGCCCCGCGTGGATTCAAACCCTTCTATATCAGCCATTACGGACGTCACGGCTCGCGCTATCACACGCCCAAAATGATAAGCCGATGCTATCCTCTGGCTTTGCTGAAGGCCGATTCGCTCGGCAAACTCACCCCCTATGGGAAGCAGGTCCTGGACAAGATGATGGCGATGTATCGGCTTCACGATGGCAGGACGGGTGAACTGTCGGCCCGGGGCGCGGCAGAACACCGTGGCATTGCGGCCCGTATGGCAGCGAGATTCCCTTCCGTCTTTTCCGGCAGTGACAGCGTTGTGTGCCGCTCGTCCGGCTACAGCCGCTGCAATCTGAGTATGCTTTCTTTCGGCGCAAGTCTGGCTTCGTGTGCCTCCGGGCTCAAATTCACTTTCGACTCCACCCAGACCAACTTCAATTTGCTGTCCCGCAACTTCATTGACCAGAAGGAGATGTTCGCAGAGATTACGCAATACCAGTACGGGATGCGTGAACGCCGTTTCGACCCTACCCGTCTCGCCTCTGTCCTGTTCAAAGACTCTTATGTGCCGGAAGATTTTCAGATGGCGGTGAAGGGTATATATATCTATGGCTGTATGGAAGAGGACCTCGACAATCCGCTGCCGGGTACTGTCCGCCTTTTTGACGTTTTCACTCCGGAAGAACTCTTTGCCCAGTGGACCATTTACTCCGACGTGGTTTACGGTGAGATGGGCAATTCCCTGGAGTATGGCCACAGAGTGATGCCTGCTCCTGCCGGGCTGCTGCACGACATGATCGATGCTGCCGACAGGGCGATTGCAGGCGGCAGGATAGCGGCCGATCTTCGCTTCGGACACGACAACGGCCTTGTTCCGCTCGCATTCCTTATCGGCCTGGAAGGTTTTACCTCGCACCTCAGTTTCGAAGGCTCCTGGAAGGAATGGCCCAGTTTCGAGAAGATTCCGATGGCATCCAACCTGCAGATGATATTCTACCGGAACCGCCGCGGGGAGATTCTGGTAAAACTGCTTTATAATGAAAAAGAGACCCTGATTCCGGCGCTGGAGCCCTTCAAGGCGCCTTATTATCGCTGGGAAGACCTCAGAGCATATTTGATTACGAGATGAAACTTTGCTGTCCGATACTACTGTCTGCAGTCTTGTTCTTGCTACCCGCCTGCAAGGACAAGCACGATCCTACACCCGGCCCGGGCGAGAAAACACACCGGCTGAGCATTACGGCCAGATGCCCGGCACTTACCCCGGCAGGGGGAGCTTCCGCTTTGCAGATAGTCTGGAACAGCCGGGATACGATTGCGGTGCAGATGAGCGACGGCTCGATGCTTCCCTTCGTCCTCGAAAGCGGAGCCGGAACCGCCGAGGCTGTGTTTTCCGCGGAAGTCGCCGCTTCTCTTGAAATCGCAGACAAGGCGAACTGGCCTTGGCGCGGAGACGCCCAGGTGACAGGAACGGATGTGCCCATCCCTTCGGAGGCCGAGATTTCCGACGGATATGCGCTTTTCAAGGCGCTTTGCGCCGTTGCCCAAATACAAATAAGCGGCATTCCGCAGTCGGCAACCGGCTTGAATCTTGAAGGGGCTGCGCTGTACGGAAGACAGGAGCTTTCTCTGTCTTTCCCTGCCGGAGCATCTTCCCGGACGTTCAATATCCCGGTTTATCCAGTTTCGGAGAGTGATCTGCTTGTTACGCTCACGGCTTCCGCCCCGAGGTCTTCCGTAGGCTCCGCAGGCAACCAGGCCGAGGCACTGGCGGCCACTGCTGTATCGTGCCCGGAAGCAGGTAATGGACAGATAGTGCCCTGCATACCATTGAAGCTCGGCGAAGCCGCGCATTTCAGGCTTCTGGTTTACAATGTGCTGACCGGTATGGCCCGTGACGCGGACAACAATTACGACAATTTTGTGGCCTGGGTCAAAGAGCTCGCTCCTGACGTGCTCGTTCTATGCGAATCCAAGAACTACTCGGTCGCCGCCGAAAAGACGGCTGCCGGCTTCGATGCCGCCATCCGCGGCCGCGCCGCACGCTGGGGCCACAGCTACGTGAACTACGTGAATATCGACAATTTCCCCGTTGCAATTACTGCCGCGGCCCCTTTTACCTTGCGGCAGGTCCTGGACGACAGCGGCAAGATGCGGCACGGCGCCGTGCATATCTCCACGAACGGGCTTGAGATAGTGGGCCTGCATCTTATTCCCGGTCAGACCGACCCTTCTACCGGTGCCGTTGACCAGGAGCGCTCCGGCCGGCTCCGGCTTGACGAATTGCAGTACGTGCTTGAAAGGACTCTCCGGAATCCGGATTATGCTTCGGCGGAAAAGTGGATATTCTGCGGCGATTACAATATGTATTCGCGCCTGGAAAAAAGCGCGAGAAGCCCTTACGGAGGGAAAAGCGCATACACTTATGGCAATGATGCGCCTACAGCGTTCCTTGTCTATGACGAGATTGCGGCTGAACTCCCGGATTTGGTTTATGAGTGGAGCGGAAAGACCTTCCAGCCTTCTATGTGGCACGGGCGGTCCCGCAACGATTATATCTTCGCGTCGCCATCCGTGTATGCATCCGTGAAAGATGCCCGCGTGGTCCTCGGAGGTTTTCCCGGAAATTATCGCGACGAAGACCTTAACCCGTCAGACCATTTCCCCCTGCTTCTGGATCTTGTCTCCTGGAAATTCGTCTCTGAAGATGGCAAATCCCGTCTTTTCGATTTAGGCGAGATTGCATTGGCGGCAGAAGAGTGATTCTTATATGAAGATATCGAAATTGCGCATGGAGTACAATTTTATTGTAGGGCTTCCCAATCGCCACCGTTCTCGGCTCCGTAGCGTACCTTTCACCTCACTTTTTACCTCACTTTCTTATTTATGTACGGTGACACTGCCCAATAGTAAGGTAAGCTCCACCCGGTCGGTGTTCCGCACGATGACGAAGCCGCCGTACCTTCATATGTTTTACACTTGGAAGTGGCATTCCGCCCCAGGTGGTGATGAAATGGACCGGCCACTCCGACTACAAAGCCATGCGATCGTACATCGACATTGCCGAGAAAGTCAAGGCCGAGCAAATGTCCATTTTCGAGAAAGGTCTTAAAGGATAGCATAGAAAACAGGGCAATCGTGTTGCCGACTTCCATTGATTTCGTAAATTTGTAAGCCATTGGTTTGCGGTCGCAATTTGCGACCACAAAACCATAATAATTTGATAAACGATGCTGTTATGAGCGAGAAGTTACCTGTTTTACACACTGGGGCGGTTGTCGTAGCGCAGCCCATCGAGAAGGTAATATACACGATTCGAGGTGTCCAAGTCATTTTGGATGCGGATATTGCAGAATTATATGGAATGGAAACAAAGCGCCTTAATGAGCAGGTCAAACGCAACATCAGCCGCTTTCCCGAAGACTTCATGTTCCAGCTCACATCAGAGGAGTTCAAAATCTTGAAGTCGCAAAATGCGACCTCAAGTTGGGGCGGTCGCCGGTATGCCCCCAACGCCTTTACGGAACTTGGTGTTTCAATGCTCAGCAGCGTCCTTTCCTCCGAGACTGCCATCCAGTCCAACATCCAGATTATGCGAGCCTTCGCAGCCATGCGCCGCTTTCTTGTATCCAACGCACAGGTTTTCCAGCGCCTGGAGAACTTGGAATACAGGCAAATCGCAACAAACCAGAAAGTGGAGAAGCTCTATGAGAAGCTGGAAGAAGGGAAGCTGGAACCCAAGCAGGGCATCTTCTACGAGGGCCAGATATTCGACGCCTACAACTTCGTTTCCAACCTCGTCAAGCAAGCAGCAAAAGCCGTCATTCTCTTCGACAACTACGTCGATGAAACCGTCTTGACCCTCCTGGACAAGCGCTCCGCCGGAGTGAAGGCAACCATCTACACAAAGCAAGTCTCACCGCAACTCCAGCTAGATTTGACCCGGCACAACGCCCAATATGCGCCCATAGACATCAATCCCTTCAACAAGGCGCACGACAGATTCCTCGTCATAGACGACAAGATCTATCACATTGGGGCTTCGCTCAAAGATCTCGGCAAGAAATGGTTCGCGTTCTCGCTGATGAACGACCTTACTCCGTCGGATTTGCTAAACAAGGTTCAGTAGAATCAGCGGCCGCAGATCTTGCCGAAACCGATCTTTCCGAGTTTCGAGGAGTCGGCCAGAAGAATCTTCTGGATGGAGCACTCCATCATCCGGCAGGTGAGCCGCGCTTCTTCGGGGAAGGCGCTGGGCCGTGGCGATGCGGACAAGAAGGACTTCGTCCAAGGATGGTATCATTATCCCTGAGGAATCAATCGAGTATTAATAACGAGCTATTTCGAAATAGTCTTGCAATTTTGTAAAATATATTTCATAAATTTGTAAAACAGATTTTTGAAAGATGACTTACGAAAGACAGCACTTAGCCATATTGAAGAGCCGGATGGCTGAGCCTCGCAGACGGATGCAAATCATCATGGGGCCCCGCCAGGTTGGAAAATCAACCGTCGTGTATCAGTTCTGCGACGGCATTGACATCCCCTACGATTACTTCGCAGCAGACGGGGTAAACCGCTTTGACACCACCTGGATTCCCAACCATTGGCAGGAAGCCAGGATGAAGATGGATCTCCACGGTGACAAAGAACGCATCCTTATTATCGACGAGGTGCAGAAGATTGACGGCTGGAGCGAGCAAGTAAAGAAAGAATGGGACGAGGATACCCGTAAGAAACGCAATCTGAAAGTCATTCTCCTGGGGTCGTCACGCGTTCTCCTTCAGAAGGGACTGAATGAATCCCTTGAAGGCCGATTCGAGCCCATAAAGATGGGATACTGGGAGTGGAATGAAATGAGGGAAGCTTTCGGCTTCACGATGCAACAGTACATCTATTTCGGCGGTTTCCCAGGTCTGGCGCCGGACATTCACGATGAGGACCGCTGGCGCAGCCTGATGGAGGATACCATCATAACCCCGATTCTGACCCGCGACATTTTGGAGATAGAGGAAATCCGCAATCCAGCCCTTCTGCGACAGGTCTTTGAGCTTGCATGTATTGAATCGGCCAGGGAACTCTCGCTCACCAAAATGCAGGGAACGGTGAACAGCGGGACAGTGCCAACCATCAAGAATTACTTGAATGTCCTGGATCAGACTATGACGGTGAAGCCTTTGCAGAAATATGCGCCATCTGTCATCAAGGAGAAAAACTCGGTTCCTAAGATGCAAGTTTACAATAGCGCCTTTCGCAATCGCTATGGTCAGTTTACCTTTGACGAGGCCGAAACCAATCCCACTGAGTGGGGGCGCCAGGTGGAATCCGCTGTTGGCGCTCATCTGGCCAACCGTTCGCAGTTGGACGGATTTGAACTTCTATACTGGCGGGACGAGCATAAAAAAGAGTGCGATTACGTCCTGAAAAAGGGACAGGCACTTGTGGCAATCGAAGTCAAAAGTAGCAGCGCCGATGATACCTCCGGCTTCGAAAAATTCAAGCAACTTTACGCCGAGCACATAACGTCCGCATTCATTGTCGGTCCGGAGGGCCTTCCACTGGAGGATTTCTTCAGTCTTGACATCAAGATGCTTTTTTAGGAAGATCCCGTCTCTGGCGGAACTTGATTCTATTCTCAAGGCCTATACATAGTGGCGCAAATTTTTTATCTTTGCACTCTATGGAAATGAAGAACATACGCAATTTCTGCATAATAGCCCATATCGACCACGGTAAAAGCACCCTGGCGGACCGTCTGCTGGAACTCACCCAGACCCTGAGCGAGCGGGACATGGAAGCCCAGGTGCTGGACGACATGGACCTTGAACGCGAAAAGGGAATCACCATCAAGAGCCATGCTATACAGATGCAGTACAAGGGCTATGTGCTGAATCTCATCGACACTCCGGGCCA
>OCVV011359932.1_pt1 | contig 35467 bp, 56 predicted proteins | sample 1539721 | NCBI WGS metagenome assembly OCVV01 (sample SAMN02144230, study PRJEB22623) | gut metagenome | biome: sheep rumen | host: Ovis aries | place: New Zealand | reverse complement strand
ACACACACCGTTTTAGATACCCCGCCAATGTCTGTTATCGCTTGCCTATAGACCTCTGTTTTACTAAGGTGCATAGCTTCTGCAATCTTGTCTATCAGAACCCAACAATAAGCATTGGCATCAAGGGAACGCCGCTTTGTGGCTTTCTTCAGGGTGACTTCTATCTCAGACTGTGCAAGCCGTTCATAGTCCTTTGAGAAGTCCCCCTTAACCGTGATGACAATGTTGCAACTGCCATCACGGTTAAAGGTTAGGCCGTTAAGCTTGCCTTGCATTCTTGAGAATCTCCACAAAGGCAAACAGCTTTTCGATTTCGGTTTCCGTCAGTTCATCCCAAGGCTTGTCAGGAATGACCTTCTGTTCAATTGCCTTTTTCTTGTACTGCCCAAGAATGATTGATGTCAGCCCGGTCTTTTCGCAGAATTCCCTTGCTTTCTGTGACTGCCACGAACCCCGCTTTTCTTCAGCCGTCTTTCTGGTTTCGGCTTCTTCCGGGTCTGGTTCGGGTTCTGTATAGCGTGGTTCTGTGTCGTGCCATTCAAACGCAACACATTTCTTTGAAGCGTTGTAGATAACCAACCCGCAAATATCCCTTGCGCCGTCAGGGCGATATTCAATGCTCTTTACAATGAACTTGTCATAGCATTTTGTTCTGCCGCCCTCTGTCTTGATTTCGCATTTCGCCGCCGGAATCCAGATGAACGGGGCAGAATACAGTTCACGCCCAATGCCCCAATTGAAGCAAGCCCGTTTGAAGCTGTCAGACGCAAGACCCTTTGCCGCTTCTGTGTTGCTCTCTGTGCCTGTGTCCTCTTTGCTAATCCATTGGCCTTTCTTCTCATCCCACAGGCTTACCGTGCAATTGGCGTTTTCCCGGCTGTGCGCCCTCATCCATCCGAATTCCCCGACAGTCTCATCAAGAATGTTTTGGTCGCACCTTGCGTCTTTGTAAAGCAGAAGGGAAAGGCCGTTGCTCTTAATCTGTGCAATCCGGCAATCAATTTCATCTGCTCTCAGGGTTCTGAACATCCGCATCAAACCACCTCCCATTCCGTTACTTTCCGCATGACAAGCCTGTACACGTTCCCGGTTCTTGGCGCATACTCTTCATTCAACCGCTTCAGGGTCTGCCGGGCTTCTTCTTCATCAAACATTGTCCCAAACCGGAAATCACAAACGCCCGACAGATTGACCCATCGCCCGTTGTACGGATATTCATTCCATTGCACTTGAATCTCGTATTCAGTATCAAACACTTTGCTTCATCCTTTCATTGTATTTCTGCCTGATTCCGGGGCTTCAACCTATTCCCGTTTCATTCGCTCATCCTTTCTTTGTATTTCTGCTCATTGTATTTCTCCCTGATTCCGTTGCTGTCTGCGTTGCGCATAAGCCATTTGATAAGGGGTTCCATGCTTGCATCGGGCATCCACTTCCAGATTTCAAGCATCATTTCGTCATCTTCCCAATGGGATTCCATGAAGGGTTCAACAATTTTCCATACCTCGTCAGGGTCTTTCGGGTATGTCCATGAATCCGCCCCGTAATCATCCAGAACGCCGGATTCACAGGCTTCAACCCACAAATCGCCGTCACCTTCGATGTGATCCCGCACAAATCCGGGAATGTCATCTTCCATGTATTCTGAAATGAAGTTGTAAACGGTGTTCCAATCCGGGGAATCCCTTTCCCATGCATCCGGGGAATCATCATAATCTGGTATGCCATAGTACAGCATTACACCCACCCCCACAGCATGAACAGGACAGGCGAAATCCACATCAGCCCAACCACGAGATAAGCAAAGAACCATTGCAAGTCATTTTTCGTGTTTTCGTGCATTGCTTTTTACCTCCGAATCATATACAATTGTCTTGATTGCTTACGTTAGCAGTCGGTTAGCCCCTGAAGCTGTGGAAGGTGTCGGGGGCTTTTATCGTGCGAATATGCCCAACAGGATACCGATCAACGCACCAATTCCGATGAACGCCCAACGGATGATTCTGCGTTTCCGGGCTTTCCCATATTCGGAATAGTTGTTCCAGATGTACCGGATTCTTTGTTCCTGTGTCATCTTGCTTGAGTCCCGCATTCAATCCCTCCTTCTTTCAAGCCTGAATCCTTTGTGCTTTCGTTCTGGTTGAACGATTGCTTGTGTTGTGCTTGCGCTAATGAAGCTTTCAAGGCTGTCTGCCGTTATCCTTATCAGGCGTTTGTCCCGTACACCTTCCATGATGTTCACGGCATCAATCTTGTGTCTGTCAATCAGCGTTCGCACCGTGTTTGTGTGGACATTCAGCAGTTCAGCCGCTTGTCTGATTGTCAGAAGCTGAATCAGAACCACCCCCGATTAGAGATTCAATAGAAGCGTTCAGCGTCTTTGACAGTTTCAGCAGAACTGGAACACTTACGTTGTTTCCGGCTTCTGCCCGTCTAATCGTTGGAAGTGACACACCGCTTCTTTCGGAAAGTTCAATCTGCGTCAGTTTTGATTCTTTCCGAATACGCTTTAGCTTGTTCTCCATCGCTTCACCACCTTTCATTGTATCAGTAATGGGACATTGCCATTGTATATCACTTCTGAAACATTGTCAATAGAAAAATAGTCACATCTGAAATTTACTTAGAATATCAGTTGTGATATATTTGTGTCAGGAGGTGAACAGCATGAACGTTATAGAGGAACTAAGAAGCGAAAGAAAAATGTCACAGTTTGAATTTGCTGAATTCTGTGGTGTGTCCAGAACCTCCATTGCCCGGTATGAAGCGGGGAAGGAAATCAGCCGGGAAAACGCCAAAAGAATAGCCGCCGCCTGTAATGTGTCTGTGGATTATCTCATCGGCGAAACAACCGTGATATCAGCGACAGGAAAAGCCATTCCCGGATTAAATGCGGATGAACAAATCTTGGTGCTGAATTTCCGCAAGCTGAATCCAGAAGGGAAAGACTTGATTCTGTCGTATCTGTCCATGCTGATTGAAAAGGCGGGTTATCTAAGATAATGTCAAGGCAGAAGAAACAGCACCTGAAAAGGCAGAAAGACGGGCGTTATTTCTGCAAGTATCACGGTGTTACTTTTGCCGGGAGAACAGAAGAAGAAGCCTTGCAGAAAAGAGAAGCCTATAAACAGTCAGGGCGAATCCCCGTCAAAAGAACGCTTGCACAGTATGCGGAATATTGGTTGCCGATCCACAAGGCTTCTGTGAAGTCAACCACATACAACGGATATATATCAATCCTGTCATGCGTACTGAAGCCAATTGCGGACATCAACCTAAACGACCTGACAACGGATGACATATCAAACGCCTTTGCCGCCCTGAAAGGGAAATCACAGTCTTACATTCACAAAGCCCGGTTATTGCTGATTGAAATTCTTGATTCGGCGGTTGACGCAGGATTCATGCAAAGCAATCCCGCAAGGGCTAAGTCTGTGACTGTTCCGAAAGGTTCAAGAGGAACGCACAGGGCAATCACAGAGGAAGAACGCAAGCTGATTCACGCAACGCCGCACAGAATGCGCCTTGCCGCCCTTCTAATGCTGTATTGTGGACTAAGGCGGGGAGAACTCTTAGGGCTGAAAGCAAGCGATATAAACGGGGATTCTGTGCGAATAGAAAGGGCTGTGTATTTTGTAGGCAACCAACCCCGGATATCTGACACAAAGACCGCAAACGGAAAAAGGACAGTTCCCGCACCAGATTTCATTCTGCCGGGTCTGCCCAAGATGAACCGGGAATCTTTCGTGTTAACGGGGAAGTCTAAGCCGATGACAGAAACCGCCTTTGTCAGGGCTTGGGAATCATACTTGAAAGCCCTGAAAGCGGATATCAGGCCGCATGACTTGCGCCACAGTTACTGTACATGGTTGCGTGATTGCGGCATTGATATCCATCAAGCAATTATTTGGATGGGTCATGCAGACGAATCAATGATTCTAAGGATATACGATCACCCCGGAACAGAACGGGAAAATGAAGCGAAAAACCGTTTAAATCAGGCGTTAAGTTCACAGATTGGTTAACAGTTGGAACGTTAACACGCTGTAACGCTTGTGTGGCAACAGTTTGCAGAATCGTGAATGGTTGTCTACGAATCAAAAGGTCGTGGGTTCGAATCCCGCCGGGCTCATCGCTAAAACCCCGCATTCTGTAAGGTTTGCGGGGTTTTCCTTTTGTCCAGATGTACCACAGAATCACACAAAATAACATGGTTTGGTTAACAGCTTGGTTAACAGTTCTGTTAACAGCAAAAAAGCCTGATTTCTCAGGCTTTCGGATTCTGTCGCTTTTCCATGTCTTCCCGGATTAGCCGCTTGATGTACTGCGTGAAGTTCCCTTGCGCTTCAATCCATTCAAGCAACCTCACATCTTCAGGCTGTGTGCGGTTGAAGGGAACGCGCTTCACGAATACATTCTTTTTCAGGTATTCTTGATCATATCCGTATTTGTCCCGCATTCGTTACCACCTCCAACCGGAATTATACGGGCTGTTTGGCTAAAGCGTCAAGGGATTTCCAATACCCAATGACAAGGCAGATTCTGCCGCAAGGGTCATAGCACTTCACATCATACTTTGTGCAACCCTTCCAAATCTTCAGCCTTTCGGCGTTGGCGGCTTCTGTTTCCTGCAACAGAATCAGCTTTTCAAGCATTGTCATTGTTCTTACCTCCCAAATTCATTGTACAGATACCACAGAACACTTTTCATGTCGGCATACTTCACAAGAAGTTTCCTGTGCTTGCCGCCGTCCCACCAGACCCGGTAAACCCGGTAAGGGTTCACCTTGCTGTCATCCCGAATGCAGATGACCTTGAAGCCGTCCAATTGGATTTCCGCAACCTTCTTCATGTTTTCTACCTCCCTTTCAGTCCCAATTCGTTTTCCCAATCCTCTTTGATTGCCTTTGCTTCTGCCCTGCTGAAGCCATACCGGGCTGTGTCAAGCTGATACCCTTCAGCGGAAACCGGATACAGCACCCATTCCCTTCTGTGCCTGTCGTACCACATAGAGATTGCAACGGGCTGTCTTTCGATTTCTTCCCCGTTCCATCCGGCTTTCCGAATACGAATCATTTTGCTTGCCTCCCATCCCGCCGGGGGCTTTCGCCCCCGGCCTTGTGTCGCTTACTGGTGAATCAGGTCTATCGGGTCAAACCCGTTAAGGAACACTTCAGAACCGCACCCAACGTGTCCATTCAGGCTAATTTTCCGGGCTGTGATTCCCTGACCCTTGATTTCAACCGGGCAAACCCAAACCCCGTAAATCCATCTGCCGCCGTTCCGCTTAATCTGCTCTTTGGCCTTGTAGGTGTTGCCCGTCAGCACATAGCCCACACCGTCAGCCCCGCAACCCCATTCGGCATAGCGGCGAATGATACATTCACGCCGTTCTGCTTCAATCTCTTCTGCGTGTTCCTCTGAATACCGCCGGGCTTCTTCTGCCCTCTTCTGTGCTTTGGCCTTGCGCCGGGCTTCAAGCTTTGCTTCGTATTCGGGGGTGTATTCCTTATCTTCAAACTGAATGAAGCAACGCCCCCCGCATTGAAAGCAAGTGCCATAGTCGAACCCGCCAAGAACGTAATCACCAGTACCGCCGCAACGGGGGCATTTCTCAGTAACCAACCAATACTTAGTCCCGTTTCTGTCAGTCTTCAGAAGTTCCCGCCCGTACTTGATAGCCATTGTGTCAACCCCCATTCTGTAATCATAAGGTTCATCCTTACATAGAGCATTGTAACAGAAACTTTAGCTAAAGTCAAGCACTTTTCAGAAGAATTTGCAGGAAAATAAAACCCCGCCACAGGGCGGGGCTTGTGTGTCATACTGTGAGAAACCTCAAGTATTGTTGTTACCTCCATTCTGTTACTTCACGGCTTTGAATGCGATAGTTGACTTGACGGGTGATTGTGCTGTACAGATCGGGATGTTTTGCGGCTTGTGCTGTCTGGTTGCGTTCATAGGCTTCACCGTACTTCTTCAGCATTTCCATCGAGATTTCTGCTTCTTCTCTTGTCTTGTAAGTTACTTGAATTGTGTTCCCGGTTTCCCCCATTGGGTGTCGTGCTTCAAACACCCGTGAATTGCCTTTCTTGTCCGTCCTTACATGATCACACACAATGCGGAATTCTGTCATGGTTTGTACCTTCCTTTCTTTTCTTGCCGGGGGCGAAAGCCCCCGGCTTGTGTCTGCCTTACTTTGCTTCATGAATCAGGGTTCTGAAGTGGTAGCATTGGATGTTGTAGCCACCCGCCCCGATTGTCTGAACCTTTGCGTTGCCACGTTCGCCCTTGATAATCCCGTTCAAGTCTCCCTTTGCCCCGATTGTCAGCCCGTTAGCATCAATGATTTTGCCGCAAATGGCGTTTACCCGTTCAATGATGAAGTCATACTTGCGGTTCGCTTCTTCAGTCAGTTCCTTTTCAAGCTTCTTCATGGCTTCTTCAAGGGTGCTTTCTTCATTGTAGGGCTTCAGGTATTCCAGTTCGCCGTCTTTGACTTTCCTCTGCCGAATGACTTTCTTCCCAAGCCTGTTGACTTCTTCCACATCCTCATAGTAACCGTTGCACTTCTGCTTGAACTCTGCCCACGCTTTCTTGTACTCTGCTTCTGCCATTTCGTATTCGGGCGTTCCCCATCTGCAAGCCTGAACGGCTTTATACATCCGCTTCAGGGTTTCCCTTGTTGTGTAATACTCTTCAAGGCCGATTCTGTAATATTCCCGAACTCGGTTCTTCCAACCTTCCAGAAAGTCCACAATGGCTTTCACGTTGCGGCTTGCGCCTTTCTCAGTCTCTACAATCAGTTCAGCTTCATACTTTGCAAGGGCTTGACGGGCTTCTTCAATGTCTCTGGTTGTCCACTTGATGTCACGTTCGCTGTAGAAGTAGGGGTTATCCGTCCAGTTGCTTGCCTGTGCTTTCATGATCCGTTCAAGCTTCTTTTCAAGCTTGATGATTTCCGCTTTCTTGCCCTGAATCCGCTTGTTGATGAATTCGATGCTTGCCATGTTGTGTTTCCTTCCTTTCTGTATTTGCGGTTGGTGGCGGGTGACAATGTCAAGTATCATTGTCCTATAGCATAATAGCGCAGACTTTGGCTAAAGTCAACAGAAAAATGCAAGATTTTCAGGGAAAATAAAAAACCCGCCTTTCGGCGGGAAGTGTTGGTTATCCTTCTTTATCCTGAACAACAAGGTCTGAAGGAATGTCTACAGAAGCCCCGGCGGCATCTGCAAGCCCTTCACCGATGACATACGCAATCACAGCCGCACCCGCCATGATCAAGGCGGCAATCTGCGTTGCGGTTTCCTCTGTACCCTTGAAAGCCACAATCAGCATGGTAACAAAGTTTGCAATGCTCAACCAGAACTTACGGCTTGTCAGTTTCGCTTTCCAATCAATCATGATGCACACCCCTTTCAAGGTCAGCGATTCGGTTATTGATAACCTTAATCTTTTCTTCAAGCACAGGGATTTTTTCAGCAAGGGAATTATGCGCCCTGACAGATTCGGTTAGCTGTGAAAGCTTCAGTTCCCAAACGGATTTCATGCTTTCAATCTGCCCTTCAATTTTCACATCCGAAATCTCAGAACGCTTTTCAATCTCTGATAACATTTTCTGGTTAGCCGAATGACTAAGTATGACTTGCGCCACAACGGCACAAGCCCCGGTAATGAGTGCAACAATTACAGCTTCAGACATTCAGCCCACCCCAACAATCTTAATCAGAATATCCCTTGCTTCACACAAATCATTGTATTCTTTCTGTGTCAGCGTCTTCACAATCCCGGCTTCTTCCTCTTTCACCAGAAATTTAGCCATCATGTAACCCGTCTGACCGTCAAACCGGATTTCCCGCCAACCAGACGCATCAACATCACCCGCAAGAACCCTTGTTCCAACCTTCAGACGGGCAATTGTATTCCCGCCGGGGTTTTCCCGCACTCTGACAGGCAGACCGTTGTCAGCAGTCACAATGTATGTTTCCATTTGTTCACCCTCTTTGTCATAGTCAACAGCTTTCAGGAATCCGACACAAGCCCATTTTGAAAGGGCGGTTCTGGTGAATCCGGCCTTTTCACTCTGTGCGTTAAGAACGCCTTTGTCATCAACAAGCCCGATGTGGTAATAGTCGTTCAAATCCCCGTTGTACCCTGACCCGCCCTTCTGATATGCGGCAGGAAGGGAATAATACTTGTCACCCGGCTTGCGGATTTTGAAAGCCGCCATGCCCGGTTTAGCTTGGGAGATGGGCAGAAGTTCCACAACGTACCGCCTTGCAATTCCGTTGCTACCATGCGTGATGGATTGTTTGAACTGTTGGTAAGCCCACACAAAAGCCCCTGAACAGTCCACACAGCCTGTTCTTGCAGAACCCCATACATAATCCCAATGTTCATCTAACATCCGCTGAAACAGCGAAATCAAGCCTTTAACGGGTATCTTCATCTTGTTTCACCACGCTTACACCGTCATCATCATCGGGGGGATGAAGCCATTGTTCATAGCGTTCCCATCTTTCCGCTTTGCGTTCAATAGCCACAGCCCCGGAAAAGATAAGAAGGGCGGCAATGCACAACCCGCCCAACACAACAAGCACAGCCATCTTGCCGCCCTCCAATCAATTATTCATTTTCCGGTTCAGCCGGGGTTTCATCAGGAATTTCATTGACCCAAACTTTGCGTTCAACGATTCCCTGTTCAACAGTTCCCCATTCAATGCTGTCAACTTCAAACCCGTCATTGTTTGTGGCGGCTGAAGCACAATATAAATGGAACTGCCGTTCCATTTCTTGCCGTGTTCCGAATCTGTTATTCACGGTCTGGGGCTGTCCGTCTTTGATGGATTTCCGCTGTGCGTAGTAGGTCATGTGTCATTCTCCTTTCTGTCAACCCTCAAGGGCTGCAATCCGAGCTTCAAGGGCGGCAAGCTGTGCCGCCACGGTGGTGGGCGATACGTTCGTGCCGGGAGTGATGACAGCACCGGGCGCGATGGCCTGTGTGGCCTTGTACAACTGTCCGCTCACGGTCAGCAGGTCACCGGGCTGGTGGGTGTTGGTGGCGGTTGGGGTGTCAATTGGCGCGATGTTCGCATCCCCGGCTTCCGTGATGTCCTCAACAATCAACTGAACTGTGTAATCGCTGTAATCTTTCCCGGCCTGTACCGCAAGTGCGGCGAAAACGCCGTTCGGGTAATCAGTTGTGTTGTATGTGATAATTGAGTCTGTTTCTGTGTTTATCTGACCGGATGGAAAGCTGAACGTTCCTGCCGGGTAGAACCGTGGAACAACAGTCCCGCCCCGTGTGCCGCTGATTTCGGTGCAATGCAGTCGATATTTGCGCCCAACGGTCAACGTTATTCCGGTTGTTAACTCAGAAGGCCACGCTCCACCAAGGTGAACATACGGAGCACCGGACAGGAGCACTTTGGTTGGGACAGTACCGCTTGTATGCCCATCAATCACGACAGTTGTTCCGATTCTGGACTTCAGGATTCCGTTCGTGTAACCACGAATGTCATATCCATAATTGACGAGATTATGCAATGCATTTACTCGCTCGTCCAGCGGCGCAACCCGTGCGTCCTGCACATCGTATGTCGTGCCGCCCTGCACAGCCTTTGAAAACGCCGTCCCGTCAGGAATCAGGCTTGCCGCCGCGATGTTACCCCGCGCCGTGGTTTTCTGCGTGTCCGTCAGGCTCTGGGCGGTGTCGTAGCGAACCGCATTGCTCAGTTCATTCCCGACAACAACCGCCGTTGCATCCGTTCCCGTCCACGACCCGGCAGGATGTGCCGCCGTGAAGCGATAAAGGACACCTTCCTGCCACACATAAACACCCGCCGCATATGCCGTGATTGTGCTGAAGGTGGGGGCAATGCTTGCAAGAAGCTGTGAATAATCGGCGGGAATGCTGTTCACAGCGTCTTCAATCTCATCAATCAGCACTTGAACAGACGGAATGATTGTTCCTGGGTCAACGGCAGATTCTGTTTCAGACTGAATGACAGTAAACACAGCAGAAAGAACGGTTGTCTTTGTGTCCCCATCGTTAAGCCGGATATAAACGCCAATCAGACCCGGAACGCCAAAGCAACCGCTTGTCAGGGTGACTGAAGCCTTGTTGCCGTCAAGTGTTCCAGAAAGCGCAACCGTTGCACCGTCTGAACGCACAACAGAAGCTGTGACAGTTCCACCGCCGGAATACTCAACGCCATTCACAAACAGATTCACGCCGACAACGTTTGAAAGGTTGTCATTCGTGAAGACAATGCTTTCACAATGCCTTAGTTCAATGTTCTGCGTCAGGTCTTGTGTAAACCATTTTTCAAACTGTGCCATTGTCTTCTTTCACATCCTGCCTTTCAAGTTCCGCAAGCTTGTTATCTACAGCGTCAAGCAGATTGAACACGGTTGAAAGCTTGTTGATATTGGATTGCCCGGAAACTGTGACAGTTCCAAGAATGGTTGCCGCCTGTGTTACTGCTTCTCTGATTGTCATTTACGTTCCCCCTAAGATTGAGATGTCGGTTTCGTAAGTTTTTCCGGCAAGCGTAAACGTTACATGAAGAGTGTTCACCCCGGTTCTTGTTGAACCCCATGTGCCGGATGTCGGAAGGTATATGTTGAGCGTAGCGACATACGAACCGCCCGCCAAAAGCTGTACCGCCCTCGATCCGCTATTCCATGACCCTGCCGCAAGTGTACACAATTGCGATTTTGATTTTCCATTGCTTGCCGTTACTGTGTAGGTGGCACTACTTCCGTTAGATGCCCAAGTCGGATCGGACAGCGTAACCGCTTGGGCTGAATTAAAATTTACCGTCTTTGTACCGCCTGTTGCGGTTGTGAATGTGAGGGTGGTAGTATTCCCGGAAGTTGATGCGGCGCAATCTACATATGCTGTGCAAAGGTCTGACCCACCAGCGGGGTAAATTGTGCTGAATCCGCTGATTGAACCACTTGCGGATACGTTGATTGCGCTAACGGTATCAATATCCCCGAATCGTGCCGAAACGGTGTCGCAAGTAATCGTCCCGCCGGGGGCTGTCGTAACTCCATTTGCTTGAAGATACCCGTCAATCGTCATGTTCCCGCCGCTGACATGGACATTTCCACATTCAACGGTAAGCTGTGTTGCAACGTCCCCCTTGCTAACTTTTAGGTCAATCTGCCCTGCCATTGTGGTTATAGAGGATTCAGCAGAAGTAACTCGATTCCCAAGGTCATCAACATCTGTTTCCATCGCTGAGATTGTCACGCCCTGTGCGTTGATTTGAACTTGCGCCTGTCTGACAACCCCATCAAGCGTTTCAAGGTCATTCTGATATGCTCTCAGGCTGATTTGGTATTCGTTCCATTCAATAGCGGTTTCAAACTCTTGCCGTTCATATTCCGCTTTTGTCTGCCCTCTACCACCACCGCCGCCGCCCCCGGCCTTTTCTTCTGTGTCTCTTTGGTAATAGATGATATTCGGGATATATGCCCCAATGGTAACCCGTGTTGCAGTAGGGTCAAACAAGTCAACAGACAGCCGGATAACATCAAGCGTATACGTTTTACCCCATTGCCGAACCTCAACAATGGCTTTGTCATGCAGTCTGATTGGTTGATCCTGATAGCCCATGCGGTACAAGTCCCGCACAAGGCAATCAATGCTGATTTTCGGGGAATCGCAAGTCTGCAACATTTCCCAAGTTTTCTGCAACAGAACTTCAGCGTTTTCAATGTCTGCGTTTTGGTAATAACTGAATCTGTTTCTGCCGTTCCTGCCAAACAACGCTTTAGCAACGGGGTCTTCAATGTAAGTCTGCCCGTTTGGTTTGGCGGGATGTTCGCTTGTTTCTGTCCACACCACATCCGCAAAGGTTAACGGTTCCCCCGTCCCTTCGACAGAATGCCCGAAACCATACATAGCTGTACAAACATCGCTGTCATCAATGGTAACGCCCATTTCATCGGCGTTTTTCTCCAATGACAGTCTAAGCCCCCGCCACGTTCCCGCATTCGGCATGACATCAAGGTATCTGCCTGTGACACCAGACGCACCCACAACAACACGGGGGATGATTAGCACATTCCAATTCTGTTCAATGCTCTTGATGCTGTGCCATACATCCCCCCGGTCAGTTTCCACAGAGGAAGTATTGGTTGCGCTTACATTGCCAACCGCCCATTGTGTCCCGGAAAGAATGGTTGTCAACGCCTGTCCCGCTGTGACATTAACGAATTCTTCACCGTTGAAAAACTCATCCGTCAATTCGGCAACGGCAATGTGTTCCGCTGTGATTTCCTGATAATGATCTGGTTCATAGTTCCGAACTTTGCGGATTTCAAAAACCTGAAATACGCCCAACTCATCCCGGAAACCAACCCGCATTCCCCGTTCAATCTCTTTATCAGGGTCAAACGGGAACAGGGACACAAGGGTCATTTCCTCTTGTGTCCATGTCCCGCTTTCGCCGTCTGACCGTACAAACAGGATATTGTCTGCACAGTCAAAGAACACGAATTCCATTTACAACCACCTTTCCCGGAAATGAACCGTTCCCGCCCCTGTAATTGTGGTTGCGCCTGTATGTGGCACAATAAACCGGGAATCAAAAGTGTACTTGTCCATGACAGAGACATTCCCAACGGTTGCAGTCTGGTTTGTAAGGTCTACAACCAGTTTCCCGGCGGGAACGCTATTGAATGTCATGGTATCCGTTCCGTCTGTGTATGTGACATTCCCGGATTCTGACAGGGTGTTTTCTATGCGCATGATCGGCGGGGCATCCCCATTCACAATGAACGCTGTGCCACAGTTCACGCTTCTTTCTGCTATGCTTGTCCAATACGGGTCAAAGCAAGTGAACGTATAGCGCAATTTAGATTCCCACCATTGCCGGGTGGAGGGTTCAGGAAATGCCGTACAAATCCCCGTCAAGTAACCATTGTGAAGCGTGAAAGAAAGCCTTTCGGGCTTATCGCTGAACGCCCATTTGTTAAGCGCATCAAGCTGTCTTTGTCTCAGAGAAAGGTCATTCGTTAGCAAAGCGAATGTCACAGAAACGGTTCTGGTTCTGCCTGTCAGCCGCACAAAGTCAGAACCCGCCCTGATAGGCCGTTCACGGGCAACAGCATTCATTGATACGGGGCTTATCATGATGTCAACAATTTTTACTGGTGCAACGCTGTCAATTGGTACGCCCCTGAAGAAAATCATGCTCTCCACCCGCTTCTTGTTAGATTCCTCAAGCTGTCTGCCTGTTGGGCTGACATAACCCTTCCAACGGTCTGCCCGTCAAGATACACATTCCCGCCCATTGACGGGGCTTTGTCCCAAATCTCCCCGGAAAGTCTGCCGTAATCAATTGAATTGGCAGTAGAAGAACCGCCGTTCTTGAACATTTGCCACGCCCGGTTTTCTTCAGCCGTCAACACGGCTTCACCTTCATGCAAAGACGCAAGAAAACCGTCAAACGGGATATAGTCAGCACCGATTGCAAGCGGCGTAATGGTTTCCCCGCCACGCACAGTAGAGGAAGAACCGCTTTTCACAAATCCGCTACCGCCCAAGTCAAAGTTGAAAGACAGCCCAGAAAGCCTTGAAATCTGTGCAAGAATCCCGTCAACAGCAGAAACCAACGCCGGGTATTTGGAATTCAGCCCATCAATAATCCCTTGCACAGTATTAGCGACAGCGTTTCCCGCCGCTTCAGATTGATCAAGCTGTGCAACGGCATTCTGTGCGGATTCCACAAGCCCGTTAAAAGTCTCATCCACAGAAAGCTTTTGTTGGGTTAGTGTGTCAGTCAGGGTGTTCTTAGACTGCCCAAGCCGTGCATAGTTCGCATTCAGCTTTGCAATATCACCGTCAGAAGCATTTACAAGGGCTTCAAGGTAATCAAAAGATTCTTGACTGCCGTCTGACAGAGAAGCTAACACTTCATCGGAAACGCCCCGCCCCTTTGCGGTTTCCATCATTTCATTGTAACGGTCATAATAAGCAATCTGCGATTCCAAACCACGGTTCATTGACTGAATTGTTTTGACTGCGTTGTTTGCGGTCTGTTCTGCGTTGCGCAAGCTCTTGCCGATTGCATCCCGTGAAGCTTCATCCCCGGCTTCTTCAAGGGCTTTTTTAAGGTCTGAAACTTCTGCCCGTGCTTTCTGTGCGGGGGTCTGGATTTCCTCAAATCCCTTCGCAACGCTGTCAATACTGCGTCTTGTTTCTTCCCGTGTCTGTTCTATGTAATCGCCAACGCTCTTTAACGCATCTTCAGCGGCTTTTACTGCATCTGTCATGTCTGCCGTTGCTTTTGCGTTTTTCTCTTCAGCATCTGTCAGGTCGTTAACATCCCCGTACAAATCCCGAATAATTTCGCCGTCTTCTTCCCATTCCGCAAAAGCTTTGTCCCTTGCGGATGTTCTCTTTTCCAGATTCTTTTCTGCTGTGTTTAACTGTTCATCTAATGCCTTTAGTTCATCATAAGCCGCACCGATTGGGGATTCAGAAACGTTACTTGTTCCGAACCAGTATGCAAGTGCGTTGCCCTCAAGCCCTTGCGTGTTTGTTCTGAAAACTTTATTGTACTCTTCAATGCCGCCCAGTTCTTCAAAGGCTTGTGCTTTCCGTTCACGTTCACGCCGCAAACGTTCAACCCTTACTTCTTCTTCATAAACATCTTGGTATTCTTTCGCAATTGCTTCACCCTTCAAACGGTGCGCATTCCAGTAAACACGGGCTTTTTCCGCTTTCACCCATGCGTCTATATAATCATTGACGGCATTTGTTCCCCCTTCAATCTCGCCCGTTTCTGTGTTAATAATCGAATTCAGGCCGGGAAGAACATCAACAAGCTGTCTGCAAGTCGCAAGCCACAATTCATGCGCATTCGCCGTGCTGTCAAGCGTGATACCAAGGCGGCTTGCTACATTCACCAAGCGTTGTGTTTCATCCGCTTCATCACCTGAAAGGGGCTTTTTGCTTTCTGTAACGGCCTTTTGCTGTGCTTCATCAATGGCTTTCAAAGCGTCTGCGTAATCCGTCCAAGGCTTTACATCGCTTTGTGTCAGAACCAATGCGGAATCTTTAATATCCGACATTGCTTCTGCCGCCCCTGAAGCGTCATTGGCATTCAGAATACCCGTAACGGAAGAACTAAGCCGTTCCCATAATCCCGCCTTGTCTGCCGAAAGCCCATTAGCGGAATTCTTGACATTTTTAACCCCGGTTGCGTTGCCTTTGTTGTCAGCCGCTTCTTTAGCCGCATCCCTGAAGGTTTCCCAATTCGAAACAACAGAAGGGTTAAGCCGTTCCGCTTCTTCTGCCGTGTTTCCAACGCTTGCTGAAGGGTCTATGCTTTCAATGTCTTTCAGAATACTAAGCAGAATTTGTGCGCTTGATTGGGTTTCCTCAATCTTTTTTATTTTGCTTTCTGTGTTCAGGTCAATTTCGGCAATATCATCAAGAACCGTTCTCTGTTCCTGTTCCGGGGTCAATGCCGCAAACAAATCATTAACAAACTGAGTTGCACCAGAAACAGCGGGAATCAGCACCGAACCAATATTGGCTTTCAGCGTTGCAATATTGGTTTCAAATGTTCTGGTTGAATTCGCAAGGCTGTCACTTGTCCGGGCAAAATCCCCCTGTGCGTCTGCCGTTGCGTACATCAAGTATTGATACCGCAACATGGTTTGCTCAGACTGTGACATTGCTTCAAAGGATTTTGTAATGCCTTGCGTCAGGGCGAACGCTTCGAGATTGGCAACGGACATATTAATGCCCAACTGCTTCAATGGTTCTGTTTCGCCGCTGATACCAGACCGGATTTTTTGAAACGCTGTGTCGAAGTCCAGATTATAAAAAGAAGCCATGTCTGCCGCAAGCCCCGCAAGGTCTGTTGACATGGAAACGATTTCCGGGCCAGCCATCCCGGCAGACTTCAGCATTGCGCCAATTGTGGAGGTGAATTTCTTTGCTTGAATCTCAGTCAGGCCGAATTGCGTTCCTGCGTTCTTTGCCCATGTTTCAATTTTGCTACTGTTTGCGCCGAATGTCACATCTACAACATTCTGCACTTCTTCAAGGTCAGACGCAAGCCCAACGGCTTCTTTCCCGAATTCAACAAGGGCTTTTGCGGCTTTCATCGCAAGGGCGGCAACGCTAATCTTCTTGAATACCCCCGCAATCTTGTCCCCGCTTTTGTCTATGTCCTTTCCCGCATCCCGGAATGCTTGTTCCGTGTCTCTGATAGCGTCATCAACGCCGGATGTATCAGCTTCAACCTTGTAAACGACCTTGCCGTCAAATTCACTCAATCCCGTTCACCCCATTTTGCCAATTCCCTTAGAGATTCCGCAACCCGTGAAACAGATTTCTTGTAACTGTCTTTCCGTTCATCCTCTGTCATTTCAAGCGCAACAGCCGCCTTTGCTTTCATTAAGCTTCTGCGTTCTTCACCGTTGTACTTAGTCGGTGCGGGAAGGGGCTTTGTGCGAATCTCCACAACCTCTGAATACCTTGAACCTTCTGGAAGACAAGCCAACAGCACCCGGAATTCAAACCAATGCAGTTTATCCCGGTATAGGTTGATCCCGTACGCTTGACGGAAAGCCCCCACAATCAAATCTGCATCTTGCGTCAATGACATATGCGGCTTTTCTTCAACATCCCGTTTTTTGGCGTTAAACAGCATCTGAAGCACCGCTTGCAATAACTCATCCTGAACCCTTACGGAATGCGGAACACGCCTTAGAACGCATTTTAAAGCCAAATACAGGCGTGATTCTGCAAGAAGACTTTTGTCTGTCATGACATCCATCATGTTCAGCACATTCCGAAAGTCCAAATCAAGCTTGTATTTCCTGCCTTTTACCGTGATACTATCGGGCAGACGGTCTTGAAGCTTCATTTTCTTCTGGTTTGCACAGCCTTAATCAGCTTGTGCAATCTTTCGGAATAATACTTTGTACAGACATTGATAACGGCGAAATGATCCCCTTTATAAAAGTCAAGCAGTCTTTGCGCCTGTTCCTGTCCAAAGATTGTTCCCGCCATCATAAGGGCGCAAGCTTTCCACTCTTCATCCGGGGTTTCCCTGTTCATTGTCTGAACCCGCCTGTGAACATCTGCAAGCCCCTGAACCATCTTTGCGGGGGATTCATCCACAGACAAATTCAGCGTCTGTTCACCCCGTACAACCTCAATATCATCATAGACATTCCCAAGGCTGATTCTGTACGGTTTCCGTTTGAACATTTCCCTAACCTCCAATCAGGAAAGCGGGGAAGGGTTTTCAAGCCCTTCCCCTTTCGGAAATCACGGTGTGTTCTGCGTCACAACGGGAAGACCGTTCACCCGGATAGAACAGCTAAACGGTTCGTTATCCGTGGTGTTGCCGCCGAAATCAACAATATCCGTGATAGTGCAAGACGCAATAATGGTTTCGGTGGGCGTAACCACCTTGAAAGAACTCTTGCGGTCATCACCAAGGGCATATTTCAGCCCCGCAATGTAATCCTGTGCGGCATCGCCGTGAATGCGCCGCCCGGAAACATCATACTGTGGCGCGATCCCGGTCACCTCATTATCAGCACCGCCATTGCCGCAAAGGAAGAAATACTGCTGACTCTGTTCATTCACAGACGGGGTAACAGATTCGATGCCCTGACAAAGCGGGGCATAAGTCCACGTTCCTTCAGTAGAACCCGAACCGGGGGTATACGAAACACCGATGAAAAACGATTCCTGCCATACGGGCTGAAGTTCAACCGCCATTGTTTTTATTCCCCTTTCCAAAAGAATCTGATTTGAAGTTGAGAAGCCATAAGCCACTCATTGTTCTGTTCCCGCCCGATTATGGCAGGAATTGTGCTGTTCAGAATATCCGTAATTTGCCATGATTCCCCTTGCGGATATTCTGTTGCCATTGTCAGCGCACTATGAATCTTGTTCATTGCATCCGAAAGCGTTTTCATGTTGTGGTGCTTGCCGTTGATGACAAGCCCCAGAGAACACGCCCGTTTCTTGTCCATGAACACAGATTCATTCATTCCCGGCGCAATTTCGCAAGTCAATCCAACCCCTGTTGGAAGTGCGCCCCTTGTCACTCTTGCAAAGGGCTGTGTTGCGTTCATAAGCGCAATCACGGCTTCAATCATTTCGTTTATTGCGCTCATTTTGCACCTCCAAACAGTTTCTGTGCAAGCAATTCCCAATCCCCTTTAAAGGTTTCTTTGGCTTTCTCGCACCACTTCCAACTTGCGTTCGGGTTCACATCCGGGAAAGCGGTCGGGATTTCCCAATACTGCCGCCGTGCGTAAGGTGTGCGCCAAATCAACACACCTTCGTTCAATCTGCTGTTTGCCATGGATGAAGCCATTAGCATTGATGTATCAACCTTGACAAAATAGTTGCAGTCTTGCAGAATCTGTGAAGACAGCGGCAGAAGGGTTTTCTTCCACTTGTTTGCAATCTTTGCCTTGATCCCTGCCACGTTGCTTGTTACTCTGACTGACATTAAGACAACCCCACTTCCCAATGATGCAAGCTGTCTGTGTCATCCATCAATTCGTCAACGTATCGCACAGTATATTCCCGGCCTTTGCAGACAATCCGCATATCCCCGCCCTTGTTGTGGGCTGATTCCAGAAGCCCCGCCCAATCAATGACAGGCGTTGACAGTTTCCTGTCTACAAACAAAATGGATGTTAGCTGTAAATCCGTGTTATCTTTGCTCTTGATGATTGCTTTGGTTGGTTGCAGATGAACCTTGTTGACGGTGTATGAATCATATGTTTGATTCTGATACAAGTCAACGCCGGAACACACTTTCACGGTTACGACAGAACGCAGAATCCTGCCCGGAATCGGCCTAAGCATTAGCCCCACCACCCTTGCGGCATATCTGGTGCTGTGGAAACTTGCGGGGCAAGCAATCCGGTCTGTTCCAGATACATCATAGCAAGCGGGGAAACGCTGTTAAACGCTTTCCCCGCCGCCTTTTCGGATGAACTGCCGCTAATGCTGACTTTACCAACCGTGAAACCACCAGAAGCACCGCCAATAAGCGAATCAAGGCCGTTCAAAGCAAAGAAGTCAATCTGTGCGCAAATGGCTTTCTTGACAAGCGTCTGCGTGGATTCAGGGAAAGCGGCAATTGTGGTTTCCGTTACGCTGTACCGGGTCATGGACGCAACCACATCTTCTGCCCGTGCTTCAAGCTGTGCAAAGTCACATTCTGTAGCAGTATTGCCACAATACGCCGTTGTGTAATAGAGAAAATCCACAATTGCCATTCCCTGTCACCTCTTAGGATTTCACAACAAGGGTAGTGTTGCCACCCGCAACAACAAAGCCCGTCTGCTTGTTCACCTGAGCAATAGTGATGTATTTGCCCGCCGTCTGAGAAGCAAGGGTAATCGGGTTGGAAGTCATCTCCACCCAAGTCTTAGCGGCAGGGGGAACAGCACCATAAGTCAGGCTGACAGCCGCACTCTCACCCGTGCAATACACAAGCTTCAGACCTTCCTGATTCGTGCCATCGCTCCAAATGCCCTTACCAGTAACGGAAATGACAGAATCACCGTTGTTCACAGTACCCGCAACGGAAGTCACAGTCAGGCTACCAAGGGAAGGGGCAGAACCAAGGTGAGCATAAACACCCGCCTGACGCTGATTCAGGATGAAAGCACCGTAATAATACCGCTCATAGTACAAATACTTCCCCTTACTCTGAGCAGTCGGGGCAGACATCATAGCAGTTTCGTACTTGATGGGCGCGGCAACCGCCATCGGGTCAACAAGCAGGAAATTAATCTGCTGTGCGTTCACAAGGTCAATTTCCCAACCCGTGGTAAAGGTGTAAGCGGTCTTCATCATGTCGGCAGGAACTTCCACAACCCGCACACCGTCAAGCTTGGCAACATTGCGGTCAACATTCTGAATGCCGTTGGTAACCTCAATGAAGCGGGTCATGCCCGTTGCCTGTTTCAGCAGTTTATACGTTCCGGGGGTCATGTAAGCAACCACCCGATCCCGGTTAACCCGCTGATTCGTCATGTACTCAATGCCCTTGTCCCATTCGCCAAGAATAGAAGAAGCATCAAGGCTGACAGTAGAAGTGCCGCCAAAAGAACCAGCAAAACCAGCAAGCTTAGACGCAAGGAAAGCGTCCATTTCGGGGATTTTCTGGAACTCATTGAACGTGCGGGTGACATTGGCGATAGTCGCAACATCACCAGTTTCAGAAATGTCCATCGGGTCAATCAGGGTATCCCATTCCCGATCCATCTGAAGTTCAACAGCCTGAAGTTCGTTGTTCCAATTCCTGTTGAAAGTCCCGGTGATCTGGTCACGATTCACAGCCCGCGCACCGCTGACAGACAGGGAAGGGATATACATCACCTTTCCAATGCCGGGACGGTACAGGGTGGAATTGCTACCCGCCCAAATGTCAGCAAAATAGCTGAGATAGGGGTACGCATTCGCAAGTGCCTTGCTGTATTCAGCGGCATAGTTGACATCGGTCTGAACAAAACCCATTTAGTTATTCTCCTTTCTTTTCGGGGACAAATCCCCATGCGTTCGAGAAAGCCGCCACAGCACCAGTTTCACCCTTGGGCATACTGCCTTGAAGCTGTGCGCCGAACTGCGGTTTCTTGGGTTCTTCCTGCGGAACAAAGTATTCATCGAACTTTTCCCGGATTCCAGAAAGCTGTTCTGCAACGGGCTTTGCCTTGTCCCCCCGGTCAAGCATTCCGAAAACTTGTTCCCGGAATTTCGGCTTTACCCCGGCGAAATCTTCACCGCCGATTGCCCGCAACATATCCCGTTCCCTTGCAAGCGCAAGATATTGTTCTGTTGTGGTAGGGTCTACCGGGTCAGGCTTGGGAACAGCCGCAACAGCGGCTTCAATCTGCGCCTGAACATCGCTTTTCGGGACATACCCCGCCAAGGTTTCGTTCAGGGTCTGGTTTCTTGCCGCCATGATTGCGTCAATCTGGTCTTCCGGGACACCGTGTTCAAGCAGGAACTTCCTTGTGAATTCTGCCATTGTTTAACGCCCTCCAATTTTACGGCATTAGGCGAAATGCCGAATCTGCGTGTTTAACGCCCCGCCGGGCGAATTTTGTATGAAAAAACCGCATTGTGTGCGGTTCAATCATTTGGTTTTTCGGGTTGTGCGCTTTACAGGCATTTTCCGGGCTTCTGTGGGCTTTTCTGCCGCCGTGGTGTTATTGTCCACATCAAGCGTTTCAGGGGCTTTAACGGGCAATTCTGCCCCGCAATCAATGCAGTACAGCCGACAGTTTACGCTTTTGATTCTGGTGTGTGTGCAATTCGGCATCTTCTGAACCTCCGTTCTTTTCGATTTCTTCAGCAATTTTCAGCAGTTCGCCCAACGGGTCAAAGATAATGATTTCGTCTTCGTTCATTTGCGCACCATCCCTTCAAACACAGAACGAATAACGGGGTCTATCCTGTCACCCTCTCCGAACCACCATGCCGTGAAGCTTTCCGCAATGTATTCATGGTTATCTGCAATAGCGTAACCAGAAATACCACCGCCGTACTTGTGGCGGCTGTCTGCAAGCAAGTCGCTGAAACCAAAGCTTTCGCCGCCGAACGCTTCAACCAAAGCCCTGTGAAACATTCTATCGTCAAGCATATGACCGCATTCGTGAACAAATGTTCCTTCCACAAAATCATAGCTTTGGCTTACACATTGCCGTCTTGTTGTCAGAAGGGCTTGCAGATATTCCCGCTTTCTTCCCGTTGCTGTTGCAAGCAATCTTTCCCCGCCGTCAAGAACAGTTTGTGTCAGGCTGTCAATCTCTGCTTTGTGTGCGGCAAACACGGCAGGATTCTTGTAATATGTCGGATTAATGAACAAGTCACCCATGCCCCATCTATACGCCGCTTCAGATGTGCTGTTCCTGAACATTGTTGTTCTCATGTTCATTTTCTGGATAGACGCAAGCGGCCTGACATCATATGTTGCATTGATATCTGCAAGAACCCTGTTGCAAGTGTTTGCATAATCAAGCCCAATCCCGCTATACGACACAGAACCAGCAAACTTTCTTGCTTGTTCTTCTGCCTCTTGTATTGTGCTTGCGGGTGTCCAATCACCACGTTTGCGGAATGTGACTTGTGGTTCTTCTGCTTGCGGTATTTCAGGCGTTTCAATGGGAATGCTTGCGGATTGCAGAACAGGATTTTGCACAACTTGTGCTGTCGGTGGAATCGGCTGTGCTTGCTGTCTGTAGAATTCCCGCATCTGGTTTCGTACATCGTTCGGCATATCCCCAACAGTATAACTGCCCTTGTCAGGGAATCTTGCGTTGATGGGTGTTCCCTCTCTTGCGCTTCTGCGATTGCGCCCGGTCTTTTCACAGAAGTCATCAAGCTTGCCCCTTGCGGCATCAACCTTTGCTTTCTTTTCCCTGATTACTTCATCCGGCGCACCCCTTGCCTTTTCAACGGATAAATCCCGTTTCGCTGTTCTCAGTTCACGTTCAAGCCGCCGTTGTTCCTGTGATTCCTGATATGTCCTTTCGTTCTGTTCATGGTCTTGCGGTTCTCCCCGTACCATTGACAGTCCCGGAAAGAAAGGGTAGGGGTAATGCCCACAGTTGATCCCGAAAAGCCCTGCTGGTTCTCCATAACTGGTTTCTGACTGTGCGTAAACATGAATCGTGTTGCCGTGAAGGTCTGTGACATCACGCACAGAATCTGTTCTTGATATCACCTTGCCTTGCCACGGGTAACACAGCGGCCTTGCGCCATCATGCGTTGAAACAGAATACATATCATTTCCATATGCTTCATTCTGTTCAAATACGGTTGCCCTTGCCGTGTTGCTGACTGTCGTTCGGATATCCATTGCAACATATGCTTCAGGTGTCCAATGCCGCCCCGCATGATCTACAAAACCCGTCAGCCCCTGTTGTGCCATTGCGGCAACAGCCTGATTCATTGCCCGGTTCCATGTTTCAGCCCCTACAATCACTTCACCAGCCGCAACATTGATTGAACCTTGCGCCGCATTGACCCGTTGCACAATGTCTGCAACTGTGTTCTGGTAAGCGTGTTGTGTACTCTCAAGCATCACGGTATTAACCAGATTCAGTTTATCCGCGCTTTGCTTGTAATACATTTGGAAAGCTTGTGTCGTTGAAGGGTCAAGCACAGGCGGGGCAACCCGTCCAAATAACCCCTGTTCAGCCGCTTTCCGCATTGGCGGGTCAATGTCCATGATGACATCCCGAATGGATGACATTAGCATTCCCCGCAAGGCTTCATCTTCACCATGTAAAGACTGTTCAATGATTCTCAGGGAATCCCGGTTGACTTGCCCCATATTGGCAAGCATTTGAACCATGTATTGATATGTTCCCTTTGGTTCTTGCCCTTCATGAATGTATGGGAAGTAATGCGCAATGTTCACCAGAAGCCGATCAACGCAAGCCCCGTAAACCTCTGCCATTCTCCATGACATATCATCAAACATTTTCGGGTTAAACATCTGTCATCACTCAGCCGTTCCGAATATCGCAAGCGCATCAACGTTTCCGGGCTGTTCCGCTTTGATCCTCTGAAGTTCAGCTTCTGCCTGTTCCGTTGTCAGCCCCTGACCGTATTTCGGGTCAGTCAAGAACGTAAACTTACTCAGAAGCCCCGCACCCACAAGCATAACGCCCTCATTAATATTCGTTTGCCTGTCCTGCGTCACACCGTCATCATAAACAACATTGATGTGATACCCGTTCCGGGCAAGGTTGGCAACCTTCTGCCCCTCCCATTCCATGTCATACAGGATTGCAACATCAATAATGTTTCGAACCAGATGTTCAACGGCGGGTCTTAGCTGATTCTGTACGGTCTTGATTGTCTTGTAAGTCTTTGAATTTTCGCTGACAACCTCTGTTGCCGTTTTTATGCCGCCCTTGCTGTCAAAGCTGAATGTGTTAGAGGAAAAGCCCAACTGTAAGCACAGAACATTCAGGAAAGCATTGATTGCGGCAACGTGTTCTTCAACCCTTAGTTCAACGGAATTATCCGTGATTTTCAGGTCTTCCGGGTCATCGCTTGCAAGTGCTTCATAGGTTTCATCGCCGGGGTCAAAGTACCGCCGCACTTGCTGTGTTGCGGGGTCAATCACCGTCCGCACAGCCCTTGCCGGAACAATGATCCGCTTTTTCCCAAGCCTGAATTCACGCACAAACGAATCAAAGCAAATGTCCAGACTGTGAAGCGTTTCAAGGGCGTTCCCGTAAATGCTCATCCCCAACGGGCTGTTGTCATCAAGATTGTTTGCAATGGGTGTGCGCCAATAAGTGAACAGGGATTCGCCCACAGGAACAACCGTTTCTTCTGACAATTGCGGGTATACTTCAGCAAGCGGAACACGAATTCCCAATATATCCTGACTGTCAGAAGCCGCGCCCTTCTGCATCTCAGAACGGTACAGTTCATTCTTTACTGTGTATGTCATCCCGTCCCAAGTATGCCATTCAAGCCGGGTATAATACCAACCGCCTTTTGCAATCCGGCTGATAAAAACACATTCTTTGACTTGTGCGTTGTCCCATGAAACCGGGACAAATTGATCTGCCATTGCGTAACCAATGGAAATCTTGTCTGTTCCGGGGATTTCGTTTCCCTCTGAATCTCTAAGAATGTCATGCCACACCTTCAAGGCAGAACCGCCCAAGGCTAAACCCTGTTCAATGCTTTCCTGCATCTTTTCCCGGAATGCGTTGCAGTCAAGAACATGATTCACAAAGGCGTTCAGCGGGTCAGGGTCTTCACCCTGTCTGCCGTCCATGCTGACATTGATTGTGCATTCTTCACCCCACACAAGCCCCGCCAATTCAGCACACACAGCCTTTGGAACGTTCATTCGGTAAACTTCCCTTGTGGCGTTTGCGCTTCTGATTGTGGGGGCGGGGATGATATGCCATGCCCGATAAAAGCCCTTGTAAAGTGCTTTCCAGATGTAAATGCCGAAGTTATAAAATTCTTGATAAGACGGGACATTGCCCAATTCAAAGACCGTTTTATATGATCTTGCAAAGCCCGTTGCAGAAGCTGTTCTTTCCATTAAGCCCCGCCACCCTTTTTTCAGTCTGTCAACCCATCCCATGTTCAACGCCCCCAAGATTCGATTAAATAGGGGATTTCACGCTCAAACGCATATTCCATTGCGTCTAAGCTGTCAATATTTGTTGTGCCGTCATCCAACCTGACATCTTGCGTTATGTGCTTGTTATCCCAAACAGCCGTCAGAAGTGCGTCTATTGTGGCTTTGCAAGTTTGGGCAATCCTGAACCTTCCCGCCCCCATCAACAAGCACATAGCCCGTATTCTGTCGTTTATAGGCCGCTTCTGTGCATTCCCGATGTTCACACCCAATCCAGAACGCACAGCCGCAACCCGTAATCCGTTAATCAGCGTCTGTTCTGCCGAATCGCACCAAACATCTGTGATAACCCAACGCATCCGGCAACGCTTCACGAAATCCACAAAGTCTTGTTCAAGCTTTGCGGGGTTCAACGCTTGCTGTTCCCTGTACTCATCAAGAACAACAAGACTGCCGTCTGTGGCGAATCCCATACAACAAAAGGCGTGGGCAGATGTTCCCCCGCCAAAGTCAACACCAATCACGGCATTTCGGATTGCTACCCCGTCCGGCAGACTGTCAGCAATAAAGCGTTCTGGTGTGTCTGCGAACTGCTGATAGATAAGCCCTTCTGCTACTGCCCTTTCGCCCAGAATGTCCCGCCTGTACCATACTGTGTGCGGGTCATATCGGCTTTCGATTTCCTGTATTCTTTCAGCCGTGATTGTGGCGTTGTCATGAATCGTGAAGTGTTGGTATTGATAGCCGCCGGAAAGCCCCTGTTCCCTGAACTTGTCTATGTAATCCGTATAGATTTGGCTTTTCGGGTTACAGGGGTTTAAATCCCACAGGGTGAAGGGTCTTTGCGCCGCAATCTGTCTGCCTTGCGCAACCTTTACAAAGCTGATTCGGCTGTCTGGTGAATCAAAGTGTTCATTGATTTCTGTTGCAATCCACAAGCCGTAACTGTTGCCCAGTATCCGCTTGTAACTGTCTGACCGGGAACCGCCAACAAAGATTACAATCTTTTCCCCTGTACGGGTCTGGACAAACAAAGCGTCATTGTCTCTGTACTTGCCCCATCTGCAACGCCCCCGGAACAAGTTTTCGAGTCCGAAACCGTTACACACCCCAATGTTCAGCTTTGCATTGCCAACAGTCGAACCAGAAGCCAAATGGTATTTGTCAGGGGTTTCTTCCAGATAAGCCGCCGCAATAATGCAATGATCAATGGTTTTCCCTGACCTGATTGCACCTTCTGCAACGCACATTCGATTGTGAAGCGCATTCTTTATGTAAGCCTTGTGTTTCTCAGAGAATGCACCCCAAGGGATTGTTGCCGTTCTACTCATTTTAGCAGTTCCACAAGCGGGGAAAGGTCTTCAACATCCACAGAGACTTCCTGCTGTACCCGATCCCGCCACTTGTCAGGCCGTCTGTTCTTCAACCAGAAGCAGATTGCGCCGACATCCGGGGGAACGTGCTTTGCAACCTTGCGAATGTGCTTGCGCTTCTTCCCGCCATCTGTGTCTTCGACCTCTGTTATGGTTTCCTCATAGTCATAACCCAACGCCCGTTTCAGAAGTGCGTTTTCAACCTCTATATCAACAGGCTGTCTGCCCTTTTTAAGGTTCTCAACAATCACAGGAAACTTTGCAAGCCATGTATAGAATGACTGTGAAGAAACGCCGATATTATGCGCTATCTGTTCATTTGTCAGCCCATGCCTTGCCCACCCGTAAATCTGCAAAAGCCCGTCAGGAGTCAACCACTCTTCATAAACACCTTTGCGCCCAATGATTATCACCCTCTTTGCAACATCTTCTGTAGCCTGTGAATGTGTCTTATCAGGTCTTTCTTGTGGATTGTTCCGGCTGTCTTCAATTCCTCTTGCGCCCGTCTGATACGGATTCGGATTTCGTTTTTATCCATTCAACAGAACAGCCTTCTTTCCCGTCAGGTCTTCCCAACGCTGAATGATGACATCAACATATTTCGGTTCAAGCTCCATGATGAAGCATTTGCGCCCCAACTGTTCACAGGCAATCAGGGTTGTTCCAGAACCCCCGAAAGGTTCAATAACGCTGTCCCCTTCATCCGACATTGCTTTAATGTATTCGGCGGGAAGTCCAACAGGGAATGAAGCGGGGTGAAGTGACTGCAAATCCCTTTGCTTGACTGGTGTTAGCTGTAACACGCTTTCCATCTGCTTAAAGGGTTTTGACATATCGCCCTTTGTTGTTAGCTTTAATTCGCCCGTCTTCTGTCTATTGCTGTGAATGACTTTCCCGTGAACAATTGACCCTTCCTTTTTCTTGACGGTTGTGTTGATCTCGTAGAATTCCGTTCCAAACACAAACACCCATTCATGCCGCAATGGGAAGAAAGCAGACTGGTTACCAATGCTTCCCGCTTCCCCTTTATCCCAAACATTCCATGCAAGCATCTTATAGCCGCTGTTCCGGGCTGTCTTGATGTAATCATCCCAATACTCAACAATATCATGGTTTCTGCGTTGAATACCAAGGTTGACACATTGGTAATCTGTGTAGGGTCTGTAAGCGGAAATGAACCGCACCAGATTATCAACAGACAAATCTTTCCCGCCCTCATATTCCCGCATATCAGAATATGGGGGAGAAGTGAACAGCATTCTTGCCTTGTGTCCATCCATCAAGCGGGCAATGTCTGCTTCATCTGTGCTGTCACCACACAACAGCCGATGTTCTCCAAGCTGATACAAGTCACCCCGTTTTGCTTTGGGTTCTTCCGGCGGTTCTGGTGCTTCATCCTCTGTGACTGTCTGAACATCCATATTGGCAGACGGCATTTCGTCAAGCTTGAATTCCAAATCCGAAACATCAACGCCCATGATTTCAAGAGCGGCAATTTCTTCTTCAAGCTTTTCAAAATCCCAACTTGACAGTTCAGCAGAACGATTGTGCCGGATTGCGTATTCTTTCCGCTGTTCATCTGTCATGTCATCCAGACGGATACATGGAACTTTATCAAGCCCCATTTCGATTGCCGCAATCTGTCTGCCATGCCCTTCAACAATCAGGTTATTCTTGCCCCAAATGCCTATAGGGTCTCTGAATCCAACACGTTCAATGCTTCTCTTGATTCCGTCAATGTCTGTCGGATTGTGCCGTCTGGTGTTGTTTTCATACGGTGTCAATTCGTGGGGGTCAAGATAAATGATTTCAAGCAAATATGCACACCTCCAATGCATATCACCACCCGTCCCCGCCAACGGGAGGTATAACCCGTGCGTCCTACTTATAATCGCCGCACTCTACCTGATTTCCCCGTGAATACACAAAAGACCGGGGGAAGGAAGGTTTAAGCCCCGGCCTTTTGTGCCGCGAAAGAGAAAGTGATCTGCCGTGTCCATCTTGGGACAATAGGATTATACCACACTTTAACTGAACTCAGCGTTCCAAATTCAGAACCACAGCTTGTCAAGTGTCAGGAAGAACACCCGTCTTGCGTCAAAGAACGCCTTTCTGTGTGATGTTGGGAGAATTTCCGGGTAATCATCCCGGATTGCTTCATAGCCTTTCCCGTTGCAAATGCTCAGAATCAGGGCTTTATACCATGCGCCGTTGTCTGGTGCATTTGCGCACTTGTCCACAAGGTCGATCTTCATCAACAGCCGTTCCCGCCGTTCTACTGCCCGTTCTGTGGGGTCTGACACATCCGTTCCATGTGGCATTCCGTCAAGCTTAGGGGAAGATAAGTCTGTTGTTTCCGCAAGTTCTACTTTCCATTTCGGGTATTGCTTGCAGAATCCCGAAAGTTCCCTGTACCGTTCTTTGTCAATTGTCCACCTTGCAGATTTGGCATAGTTTCGCATTTCTCCACCTCTGTATATATGTGACAGTCCGGGCAAAGATACACAAGCATTACATTTTCCCGTTCATAAATGCAAGTACGCCGCAAGTCAGCACAGAATCTGCCGCACAGATAGCACCGATCCCCGTTATATGTCGTTTTCATCCCTGTTCACGCTTCTTTCCTCTGTGAATCCTTCAGGGTAACGGGCTTTCAGCTTTTCAACGTTCACGGTTGCGACATATTCAAGCGGAATGTCATTCGCTGTGCAAATTTCAGCAATCATCCACAGGCAGTCCCCCAATTCTTTCACAAGGTGTTCTTCTGTGATTGGGTGTCCCTGATAGAACTTTTGGTAAAGTGAAGCCACTTCCCCGGCTTCAGCACACAAGCCATATACCCCGTGTTCCTCTTGTTGCGCCCTTGCAAGGTCTTTCCTGATTGTGCGGCTTGCAAGCCGCTGATATTCATTCATCTTCATCTGCTTTATCCTCAAACACCTTGTAGAAAGAAACATTATCCCAATTCACCACAATCTGCGTTCCGTTTCCTTCATACGGGGCTGTCAGGGCGGGAAGAATCGCCTTTGTGGCAATCTGAACCCGGTCAGGCGTGGTAATCAACTTGTGGTCATTGCTGAAGTAGAAAACGATTTTCTTAGCCATTACGCATTCCCCTTTCTAAGCGTATACCGTGCATATCTGGTTGTCTGTCCCATTTTGTTCACGCCTGTTTCAAGCGTGGTGTCTATGCCGAATCCCCTTGACCTTAGTTCGCAGATTCTTGCCCCAAGACGGAAACACCCGAATTGGTTTAATGCGTCCTGCGGGGTAATACTGCCGTGCTTCTTCAGGTAATCCAGAATCAACAGTTCCTGTGATACCATTGTTACGCCCCTTTCATTCCATCATGTCGAATACAGCAAGCAGAACCATTCCTGCAATGTAAGTCCCTAATGCGATGTACAGCAACACAGGGTCAGGCATCCCAATTACACATCCTTCCACAGTACGGGCAAGCCACCCAATCATTAATCACAGGCATTCTGCATTCCCCGCATACATAGTATTGGTTTCCTGTGTCAATCGGCTTGATTGCCATCAACAGTCCGGCGGCATCCCGGTCTACTGCAAACGGGCGTTTATCGCATTCTCCATCGTATGGGCAACCGTTGCAGTTGTCTTCTTCACAGCGTTTCATGGCTTCTATTATCCGTTCCCGCTTTGTCATTCTTTCCCACCTCCACACCAGCAGAACCAATTACCGCTGTTTCTATTCCGCAATCAGGGCAACAGTACACCCACCCGCCGCCGTTCAACGGAATAATCTGGAACGCTTTATGATGAACCATGCACCAATCATATGGGTTTTCCATGTCAGGCATCCCCGCTCACCTCCTCAGGCCATTCTTTTCTCCGTTCTGTCTCGCTCAGAAGCATTTCCCGCCCGCAGTTCGGGCAGTATAGGTATGTCCTTTGCCCAACCACGCCGTTACACCCGGAACAGCGGAAGTGGTGCGGTCTGTCCCATATCCATTGTGCGGTCTGACCGTTCAGCAAGGCAATAGCTTGCCACAGCACAATGGTACAGCCCAGACAGTTGAAATCCTCGTCATACGGGCAGTCATCGCAGACATGAACGCCACCTTCCATCTTCCTGATAACGCACTCTAAGCCCTGAAGAACCATCTTTCTGTCAGGCATCCCACATAACCTCCCTCTGTGCTTCTGTCGGTTCTCTTGTCCAGACTTGCCATTCCCCGCCGTAATCCCGCTTGTCAAACCTGATAACATCCCCATCAAAGCGGAAAACGTACTGTCCTTTGTTGTCAATGCAGATGAAGAACGCCCAACATTGCAGTTCTTCATCACGGGTTTCAAACCAGACGGGATTGTGAAGCGTTCCCCGGATTTCCTTTTCCTGAAGCTGTCGGGGGGTCAGGTAAGCAATCACATCCTTTGCGGCATCCCGAATGCGTACCATGTGTTCACGGGTCAGGAATTCAGCCCCATTGTCACAGGCAAAATCTGCCCATGTGTGAACGATCTGCATTGCGGCTTTTAGCTTTTTTTCTTTATCCATTGTGTTTCATTCCTTTCTTCACCCCGGATTGCTAATCACAGTTAGGCATTAATCCGGGCAACGCTGACTTCTCTTGTTGTGTTTGGCTATTCTCTAAGCCACCAATCCATTACTTCTTCCGCTGTTTTCCATTCGCAAGGCAAGCCGTCTTCAAGCCGCATCTGTATCATTTTTTCAAATGCTCTCAGGTACATTTGACGATATTTAGGCCATCGTTCAAATTCTTGCCTTGCTCTTGTAGACATTGGGCATCCGATACAGCCAATTCTTGTGTATCCTTCATCGTATAGGCGGCAATGCGGTATCCCGTTACTGTTCAGAAATTCCCATACATCTTCATCTTCCCAATCAATGATGGGATTTAGCAAAGTTTTGCTTGTTCTGTAGCAGAATTCCACGGTTCGCCTTGCTTCATCGTTATCTGTGTTCAGCACCACCCCCCCCCGATTTGTTTGTATAAAATTTGACACGTTTTCCTCTATGATTCCTTTTATTTTCTTTGTTGGTTTCGTGAATGTGATAGTTCCCTGATTCATCTTTCGCCCTGCACTTTCAGCCCACCTAACACCAGTAACAGTTATTCGCCCTTGTCCTGAAGATTCTTTAAGCTTTTCACAGCAGTATCTAACAATTCTTGTGGGCGGCATTCGTTTCTTTGGTATCAGATTCCACATTGTTACTGGTGTACCGTCTGCATAATGGCTTCTTTCAAATCTGACATCCGGGTAATTGTCTTTTATAAATTGCACAAGTTCCGGCGGGTCAACGGTTGTCAATGAATAATGCGCATCAAACTTCACCCCGGCAAGAATACACAAATGGTAAACCGCTTGACTATCTTTGCCGCCTGAAAACGCCACATAATACCCTTCTGGCGGTTCAAACGCTTTCAGCCGCCTAATTGCCATTTCAACCTTGTCTTGAATTTTCCCGTCACAGGCAATTTGCAACTGTCCAATCATTCGGACACCGCCTTTCTTGCGCTCCAAACCCCGCCCCGTTCTTGCTTCATGTCATACAGCACAACTGCCGCTTCAGCTTCTGACAGTCTCATTGCTTCAGCCTGATTTGCTGTCACAACCGTCTTTCCGTCTTTCCCGTACTCTTTGAACCATACGGGGGTTCTATCCACCCTGACAATCACATATTCAATCATCCGCAAACCTCCAACCGCACATCTTGCAGAAGTTACTTCTTTTCGCCGTCCGATCTTCAAACCCGCAATGACTGCAAACCCATGTCGGATATTGGATGGGGGAATCTTTGTGAATCTGCGAAAATCCCTTTTCCCGCTTTGCTGTCAATTCCGGCGCATCTTCAATCTTGTCTGCAAGGCCGTCCAGAACCGCCGCAAATTCGTGTTGTTTCTGCTGTTCCATTTCAACGGCTTTCATTCGGATTAGGGAAAGAATCCGGCCTTTGTTGTCCATCTTCACACCTCCAGAACGTGATCAAACCCGATTTCAATATCTGCAAACTTGCACTTGTCAGAACCCCTTGCAACCGTCACAGCGTGGGGCAAGCAACCTTCCATAGCCGCCCGGATTTCGCACCTCCTGCCCTCCACTTCTGACTTATCGCACATCATGCAACGGTCTTCCATTACGGTATTCAGAACATCGTCAAGGGCTTGCGCCGGGACATAAACGTAATTCGGGTTGGGCTGTTGCTGTCCGGGTGCTTCACACCTGACATAGAACCGGGTCATTGATAGGTTCTTCATGACTTGCGCAACCTTGTTGTCCGGTACAGTCCGCATGATCTGCCGGAACAGGGTTTCAGACAGTTCCACAAGCTGTTTCAGTTCCTCAGAGCATCCCGCCTGTTCTGCCCGTTTTTCAAGGGCTTGCGCCGCAAGCTTCATTTCAACGCCGAATGCAAACAGCATCTGCAAGTGTCGGTATTGTCTGCCACTCAACGGGGTTCGTTCATAGCCACCTTCTGTGATTCCCAATTCATCATGAACAACAAACTTCATTCGCCAAACCTCCGCAACACAAGTTCATAGCCCAACCCTTCCGCAACGTGCATAACAGACAGGATTGAAGAACCGCCATTCCCGTACACCACCCGGCGAAATGTCTTTTCACGGATTCCCGCCTGTGGAAGGTCTTTTATCTTGATCTTCTTTTCCGTTCGTGCGTTCGCCAACTGATACTGAATGCGCCTGTATTTCTGTTCAATTGTCATGTTCTTTTCGTTCCTTTCGCTTCATTGCGTCAGAAATGCGTCTAAATTGCGTTCTAAGGTGTCTTGCGTGGCACAGTAGACTATTTATTCATCTGACAACGGGAACGCCTTAGAACGCATTTTCATGGCATTTCTGTGATTGTGATTTCAACACGGGGGTTTTCAGGGTCATACAGCACCCGGCTACCGTCAAGGCTAACCACGATTTCATGGTTATCATCTGCGATAACATCCCCGGCTTTTAGAATGTCCAATGTCGCTTGCTGAAGGTTAATCAGGTCAAGTTTCTTTCGCCGGGTCTGCATGAAGTACACACAGCACACATTGATGGGCTTGTTGATGGTTTCCCGCTTGCCGTAAATGTACCGCAACTGTTCAAGGCAATTCCCTTCATAGGCTTTGAATGCTCTTGACGGAATCGGAATCTTGCGCCCGTTCACAGTAATCAGCCGGGAAGAATTTTTCTTTGTGATCGGCTGACCGTACAAGATTAGTTTCACGCTGTCCCTTCTTTCTGCATTGCTTTCCAACGTTCCATCATCCAATCCGGCATTGGTTCAGGGCTTTCAACGCTGTAATCGCGTTGTTCATACTGCTGTGCAATCACGGTTTTCTTCTGTGGTGGTATTTTGTCAAACTGGTTTGCTTGCCATGTCCGCAAGGCGGCTTTCCAGTCCTTCATGGGATTGCGCCCAACCCGCCATCCGTTACTTTCGTAATAGTCCACGAACTTCTGAGCATCAACCGTATAGCCCTTTTCCCGGATGTAAGCTTCAACCTCTGCAACAGTCGGTGCTACAAAGCGTTTTACTTTTCTTTGCTCTGTTTCTTTTGTATCTGTATCAGATACAGATACAGATACAGATACAGGCTTTGCTTCTGATTGCGGGTTGCTTTCAGCCTGCTTGACTTCTGCTTGACTTCTGCTTGAAGCCTGCTTCAATTCCTGCGTCCGTCTGCCGCCTTGCCGCCCCGCTGTTGCTTTGCGCTCATATGCTTCAATCTGCCTGTCTGCTTTGTCTTTCAGGGCAAACCAGACAAACCGGGCTGTGTCATCTTCTGCAAAGGCTGGTTCTTCACCAGTCATGGCATACCGTGCCATGTAGCCAATCAGGCGGCATTGGGTATCTGTGTCATACGCGCCGCACACATCGAACGCGCTTGTGAATACCATGAACCCATCCATGTTCACCACCTCAGAACGGCAAGTCTTGTGTTTCTACTTGCTGAAACTCATCTGCTTTCGGTTCTTCCTGCTTGCGCTTGTCAGAAAGGAATTCACAAGTATTGACTGTGATAGTCTGGTTGCATTTCGCTTTCCCGTCCTGCCCGACATAGGCATATGCACCCGGCTTGCCATCAACAAGCACCCGTTCGCCCTTGTGAAGATGGGTGACAATCACGTTTGCAAGCGTTTCCCATGCCGTACAGCGATAGAATACCGTTGTCTTCCTTTCCCCGAATCCATCATCAACCGCCACCGTGAATTCGCACAGTTCTTTGTTGCCATTCACCGTCTTCTTCTCAGGGTCTGCCGTAAGCCGCCCGGTAACAAGAATCTTGTTCACTTTCCGCACCTCCATCAAAGATAGTTCTTGCCGAATACTTGCATGAATTTTTCATGCCCATACAGTTCTTCAAAGCGTTCCTGACATTCTTGTTGTAGCTGTCTGAGCAATTCCGGCTGTCTCTCATGCGCCGCCATATGGACATCATGGTTCAGCCACACCCAACAGCCCCATTTGTCAGAAGCTTTCCGGCGGCAACCGGGATAGACATGATGTTTGTCAAGTCGCTTTGTTTTCCCGGTTATGTAACAGTATTTGTCTTCCTGCATGATGCTGTCTGCCATTGCTTCAGCAATTCTTCCTTTCGCTGTGGTGTCAGGGTTTCGATTCCGATTGCTTCAGCGTCTTGCACAAGATGATCAATCAGCAATGCCATCTGGTGGGTGTTGTATTCCGAACTGCCACAGTACAGAACCAGATTCACACAGCCGGGAATCTTTGACGGCATTTCCTGTGCTTGCCACCCGATCCCGTGTTTTTCCCATGCGCTTCTGATTGTCTCTTTGTCCTGTTCCCTGACACACACCGTTTTAGATACCCCGCCAATGTCTGTTATCGCTTGCCTATAGACCTCTGTTTTACTAAGGTGCATAGCTTCTGCAATCTTGTCTATCAGAACCCAACAATAAGCATTGGCATCAAGGGAACGCCGCTTTGTGGCTTTCTTCAGGGTGACTT
>OCVV011355421.1_pt1 | contig 35468 bp, 37 predicted proteins | sample 1539721 | NCBI WGS metagenome assembly OCVV01 (sample SAMN02144230, study PRJEB22623) | gut metagenome | biome: sheep rumen | host: Ovis aries | place: New Zealand | reverse complement strand
CCGCAGCTGACATGACCGGAATCCGCAGCTGACATGACCGGAATCCGCAGCTGACACCGGGCTGCTGCAGGAGGCAGCATTTCCCCAAACCGAATGAGTCAGCTTGCCGGAGATCGGACACCGGAAAGCCCTTCCCGATCACCCTGAAAAGAATATACCCCAAAGAAAGGAAGCTCTTATGGCCAGAATACTCAGAGGCAAAGAAGTCGCAGACGCACTTACCGCCCAGATGCAGCAGGACACACAGGCACTGAAAGATGCCGGCATTACGCCCACGCTCTGTATCCTCCGTGTGGGGGAGCGCCCCGATGACCTCGCCTACGAGCGCGGGGCGGTCAAACGGGCCGGGACTGTCGGCGTTGCCGTCAAAAAAGTGGTTCTTCCCGCCGACGTCACACAGGAGGTCTTTGACGAGACACTTAAGAGCGTCAACGAGGACGACTCCATCCACGGCATCCTTCTTTTCCGTCCCCTTCCCAAACACCTGGACAACGAAAAGGCCAGACAGATGCTCAATCCCGCCAAGGATATCGACGGCTGTACAGACCTGTCCCTGGCAGGTGTTTTCACCAACACAAAGACAGGCTTCCCTCCCTGCACCGCCCAGGCGGCCATGGAGATCCTGCACCATTTCAATATTCCGGTCAAGGGCAGAAAAGCGGCCGTCATCGGCCGCTCTCTTGTCATCGGACGCCCCGTGGGCATGATGCTGATGCACGAGAACGCCACTGTCGTCAACTGCCATACCCGCACGGTTGACGTTCCTTCCATCACCCGTCAGGCCGATATTCTGATCGCCGCCTCCGGTCAGCTCCACAGCGTCACAAAGGAATATACCAACCCGCAGCAGGTCGTCATCGATGTCGGCATCAACTGGGATGAAGAGAAAGGCGGCATCTCCGGCGATGTTGCTTTTGATGAAGTAGAACCCTGCGTACAGGCGATCACACCTGTCCCCGGCGGGGTCGGCGGTGTGACCTCCTGCGTCCTCATCGGGCATGTGATCGAGGCAGCCCAAAGATCTATCTCGAGCGGACGATCGCTTTCATGATCTCCCGGTATGCGGCAAAGAGAACACCTGCCACCGGCCACACGATCCAGGTCAGCTCCCAGCGGGATGTGGCAAAACTCCAGGCCAGATACACGGCCGTGGCGATGGCCCAGTAGACACCGTCATACTTCCCGGCCTTTTTGTTGAGACGGGAGTAGTCGCCCTCCTCCAGCAGTCTGTCATAGCCTCCCTGTCTGGTGCAGGTGAGAACGATCAGCTTGACGCCGACGGCGCACATGACCAGGAGTAATGCTACGCACAAGATAGGAAAGAGGTCGGTATTGTTGGAATAATGGACCGCTTCCGCCCCCAGCACGGGCACTGCGGAAATGATACACAGCATGACTCCGATGATCAGCCGTCTGCTGTGGGTCTCTGCATAGGCATCCCTGCGTTCCTTGACCATTCCGTTCACGCCGTATTCCGTTTCGATATCGATCTTTTCCAGATATTCGTATTTTTTTCCTCTCATCCCTTCCCGGATGAACATTCCCACAGCGGCAGCAACCATGATCAGAAGGATCGCTGTTCCTCCAAGCTCGGCAAAGCGCGCTTCCACGGGAATAAAACCTGCTTCTGCAAGACCTCCCAGCAGGATCAGAAGCACAGGGGACAGAATGCAGATCATAACACCTGTAGAAATCCAGCGGGAGGCGGTCTCATTGTATTTCAGAAAAGAGACTGCCTCCTCCATGGAGACACTTCTGACCGTCTCTTCGAGGCCGTTGTCCACAGGGGCCGCTTCCATGACCGGTTTCTCCTCGATCTCATCCTTGATCAGGTAATCTGTGGTTACGCCGAAAACTTCCGAGAGCTGCAGGATTTTTTTCATATCCGGAATTGCCTGGGCGCTCTCCCACTTGGAAACAGATTGTCTGGAAACCCCCAGCTTCTCTGCCAGCTCCTCCTGGGACCAGCCGTTTTTCTTTCTGTTCTCAATAATCTTATCTGCAAGTATCATGGTATTTCCTCCGCAATCTCAGTACAGCCTGCGCGTTTGCGCAATTATGTTTATCTGCTCTGACCTTATGATCCATGCCCCCTTGAAGGGCGTGTATATTTTATGCTCTGACTATATCTCCGATCGGGGTTGCAGGCCACCAATCGCCTTTGTCAATCTGTCAACCGGCAGTTGCAGCTGCATTTCGGGCTTGTAAAACTGCCTGATGTATAGTATAAAGAATTCTCTGACAAAAGAAAAGGAATCGACACTCTTCACAGCCTCCGCGTTCGAGGTATTTCTGCATGGCTTTTTCATGCAAAAACCCGAATATAATTGAATCCGGACAGACAGGAAAACCCGTCAGTACCACCTTTTTGCGGAATATGCTATGATGAAAGACGGTACGAAATACTACTTTGACCAACACTTAACAGACTAACACTTTACAGACTGACACTTTACAAAGGAAACACTGACTATGAAAATCTGGATCACCCGTCACGGGCAGACTGATCTCAACCGCAGAAGACGCATGCAGGGAAGGGTGGAGTGCCCTCTCAATGAGAAGGGAATTGCTCAGGCCAGACAATCCCGCATCAAAATCGGCGATATCCACTTTGACGCCGTCTACGCCAGCCCCCTCCAGCGCGCACAGCTGACAGCTTCCATTATCGGCGGCGTTGCTCCGGCCGAGATCATCCTGGATCCTCGTCTCATCGAGACCGACTTCGGAATCTATGAAAGGCGCAAATATTACCTGCTGGGACCTGCAATGACAGCCTACTGGCTCATGCCGAAAGTCTTCCCGGCCCCGCCCTCTGTTGAAACCATTGCATCAATGAAGGCAAGAGCCGTCTCCTTCCTCAAGGATCTTGAGAAGAAGGATTATGAAAATGTTCTTGTCGCCTGCCACGGAGGCATCATGCGCGCTCTGTGCGGCTACCTGGAAGATGCTCCGGACGGCCTTCACTGGGACCGGGCCAAAAACTGCGAGATCCGCGTGTACGAATACAAGGATGGAAAGCATACATTTTTGAAATCCTATATCCCGGACATAATAGTAAAATGAGAGAGGAGCCGCAATGATGAAAAAAGTCATCTCTGTCCTTCTGATGTTAATGATCCTTTCGACTTTTACGGCCTGCGGACAAAAAGGCAGCACTGCCGGAAAAGAGTCCGAAGCCGCCTCTGAATCCACTGTCAAAGCTGCGGAACAGTAATTTCAACAGGACAGGGGCCGGGCTCTCTATCCCGACCGCCCTGTATCTGCCGTAAGGCAAAATATTTTTTCACAAGTCTTGAAAAAAACAGGCGCCGCCGGAATCCTTCCGACGGCGCTGTACACATGCCTTGTGCCGGATGCAGGTCCGGTCGGGTCAGACGCATCTGCCATATCTTCCTTTGCTGTATCAGTCTCCTGCGGAGCGCTCCAGCCGGCACTTCCAAAACTCTGCCCATTCTCCGCGGGAAATACCATGTTCAGCACCAATCCCAGGATCACTGCCGCCATCACGAAGACAGCAGGAAGAAGGGGATTCTTTTTTTCATTCTCTTTTCCGTAGGATTTTCTGCAAAGCAGGGCTCCCTGGGCGCCGGCGAAGGCCCAGAACAGCAGCATCAGAATATTCTCCAGAAATACCGATGCCGCCGGCTTTTCATAGTCCAGGAAAGCAAACAGGACCCGGAAGAACAGATAGTCCGGCATTCCGTTTCGAAGAAAGAGGAATAAGCCGATTCCGGCGATGCCGCAAAAGATTACCGAAATCAAAGATTTCTTTCTGTCCGACAGCCTCCACTTTGCTGCCATCACCGGGACATGCAGGCCAAGGTGCAGCCCCATCAGGACAAAGGACCAGTGCGACATGGAAAGGTGCATTTTTCTGGCAAGGGCGACGTCCGTCAGTCCGTACATAAAAGGCACCGCATATCCGCTCATCGACATCCCGGAAAAAGCCGTCAGCATAAACGACAGGAGCAGCAGTATATTCACTGCAGTGGACAAAACCCGATAAGCAGTGTACCTGCCCTTGAAAAGCCCCCCGTACCATCTTCTGTTTAAGATCTGATGGATGATGACAAGCACAGTCATCCCCATGCCGATCCATTCATGCGCCTGCTCACCGGTCACCTGATAGGCCATAAGGCAGAGCAGGAGGATGGTCATGCAGACATCTACGATCCTTTTTACCATGCTGCTATTCTTTTTTCCCTGCATAAAAAACTCCATGCCCTCGCATTTTCAAATTGATGCTATTATTTTTCTGCAGCTGAAGTGATCTTCTGATCTCCTGTTGACCAGACATGCTTTTCCTTCGCGTTTGCAGGCTTGTTCTGTGCCATCACGCCTGAAAGGGGGTGAGGCACATACAGCTCTTCCAGATAGGTAAGCTCCTCTTTGGTCAGTTCCAGATCTACTGCCCTTGCAGCGCCTTCGATGTGGTGGAACTTTGTCGCGCCGACAACAGGTGACGTCACTTTTGTCAGCAGCCATGCCAGAGATACCTCTGTCATGGTCACGCCATGCTTTTGTGCCAATTCAGCAACACGTCCGATGATCAGATTATCCTGGTCTGCTGTCGCGTCATATTTGAACTTTGCGTAGCTGTCCTCTGCCGCCCGCTTTGTCGCGCCTTCTCCCGGCTTTCTGGAAAGACGTCCGCTCGCCAGTGCGCTGTAGGGAGTGAGCGCGATATTTTCCTCCTGGCAATAGGGGACCATTTCCCTTTCTTCCTCGCGGAATATCAGGTTGTAGTGACCCTGGATGGAAACAAACCTTGCAAAGCCTTCCTTTTCAGCAAGGGCGTTTGCCTTGGCGAGCTGCCAGGCAAAGCAATTGGAAATGCCGATATACCTGGCTTTTCCTGCCTTTACAATGCGATTGAGTCCGTCCAGAATATCGTAGATTGGCGTATTCCAGTCCCACATGTGATAGATATAGAGATCTACATAATCCATGCCCAGATTCTGCAGGCTTGTGTTGATCATGTTCTCGATATGCTGCTGTCCGCTGATCCCGCTCTCAATTTCCTCCTGTGTCCGGGGAAGAAATTTCGTTGCAAGGACAATGTCCTCACGCTTTGCAAAATCTCGCAGCGCCCTGCCGACATACTGCTCGCTGGTGCCGCTCTGATAGGCAATAGCTGTATCATAAAAATTCACGCCCAGTTCCAGTCCCCGTTTAATGATCTCTCTGGAATGCTCCTCATCGATCGTCCAGCTGTGCTGGCCTCTGCCGGAGTCGCCAAAACCCATACATCCCATGCAGATGCGGGATACGTTCAAATCTGAATTTCCAAGTCTTGTATATTTCATTTTTTCTCTCTTTCCGACCATGCCGCTCGTCAGAGCAGCAGCCTGAATCGTTTTCGCGGAGACGGAAACGGTGAAGGATCAGCGGAGCTTTGAGCCATCCCTATGAATTATGATGTCAGCATTTATCAGACTCCCAGCAGCTTTGCGAGGCATCTGAAACTGATCTCATAGACGGATTGATAGGCATAGTCCACACCGGCTTCTTTCATTGCCGCTTTTTGTTTGTCCGTTACCGCAGAATAAGGATAAATACCGAACATAAAGGGATAAAATACATAGATGAAATTCTGCTTGTCATCAGCACTCATCTCAGGACAAAACTTATCGAGGATACTCCCTATGTTCCTCATGGATTTCCCGTAGGCGGTCTTAAAACTCGTCAGCAATTCCTGCCGGCTGTTTGCCTCCATGTCATAATTATTCATGGACAGGAGTTTTAAGAGCTGTTCTCTGTTTTCCAGAGAATGCGCAATCTTTTCCGCGACCTGCTTTCTTGTAAGCCGGTCATTCTCTTTGATGATGGTCTCAAGTTCTTCATTCCAACGACCATATTCCCGTTTATACAGAGCGAGAAAAATCTCTTCTCTGGTCTGGAAATAGTTATAGATCGTCGGTCGGGAAAAAGAAGTCACTTTTCCGATTTCCTTGAGGGTGATTTCCTTAAAGCTCATCGTTTGATAGAGCTGTTCGCAGGCATTTACAATCTCTTCTCTTCTTTCTGCTATAAGTTCGGGCGTTCCTTTGATCATCGTCCTTTCCTCCTGATTCCGGACACAGGTTTTGTTGACACCGTGTCAATACCCGCATTATATGCGCTGTCTGACACAGTGTCAATATTTTTAATCTCTTTTTTCTTTTTTCTCCTATATCCATACTTACACTATGACCTCCTGTTCACAAAGGCTCATTCCCGATTCCCCTTCAGATATACTGCTGCTCTTTTTTACCGATCTTCTCTAATATTAAAAAGCAGGGTTTCATTCACCTTCCTCTCCGGGAATACGATAAAAAGCACACATCATGTATAGAAATATTCCATAAAAAGCGCAAGACATGACACTTTTTCGATAATTTTGCTGCATAAGACAATTTCTCCCAAAAAATTCCTTTAAAATACAGCGCTTCTATAAAGACAATATCATTTAACATTTTCCCATATACATCTGTACTGATGACGTTTTATAATTCGTTTAACATAAAGGAGTACCACAGTGAAATCCGGGAGAAAAAGTCTTGAGAGAATACACACAGATCAAAATGGAGATCCGCCGTCAGAGCGGAGAAATGATTGTCGGTAAGGTTCCTGTCAATCAGGAGGACTTTGTACTGGGAAGCGCCTGTGTCAGCCTGAAGGAACACAGGTCAGGACAGCTTCAGCTTGTCTCCCTGCGGCTTACCCTGCTGCAGGAGGATCATTGGATTTTTGACGGTCTGGATCAAAAGGCACCCATTCGTGTTTTCCTTCCCCTGGATCCGAAACCGGAGAAAATGACAGCCCTGTATCTGTTCTCGGAATGGTGGACCCGTCCCGCATTCGTGGAGCGCTTCGAGGATATTCCCCCCAGGACCCAGGTTCTTCTTCTCAAAGGGAAGGATAAATGCGCCTGTCTGATCCCCATGGTCGGTCAGCATTGGAAAGCCGCCGCCAACGGAGGAACAGAGACAGAGCTCTGTCTGGAGCTGAGCTCCGGTGTGGGCGGCTATATGAACGTAGAGGAACCCCTCTATATCCTGACAGAAGGTGACACCGTCGGGGAGGCCGTGCACTGCGCCTTTACCTGGCTTGCCCGTGAAAAGGGGATTCCCAAGCGTCAGGAGCGGCGCCTTCCGGAGCAGTTCCGCAGCCTTGGCTGGTGCAGCTGGAATGCCTTCTACACCGATGTGGATGAGACCGGTCTTCGGCAGAAGGCTGAGGAATTCACCAAAAAGTCCGTCCCCGTCCGGTGGATGATCATCGACGATGGCTGGATGAGCACCCGGGATACCTTCCTGACCGATTTCGTTCCGGACAGAAAAAAATTTCCCCATGGCTTCTCTCAGATGGTAAAGGATATCAAGCACAGCTCCACTGTACAGAAGTTTGGAGTCTGGCACGCTCTGGGCGGCTACTGGAGCGGCGTTCACAAAGATTCTGTGCTGGCGGAACAGGAGGCGGAACACCTTAAAGCGTGCACCAACGGTCTCCTGGTTCCCAGCCCGGAACAGGGCGGGGCATTTTATCAGCACTGGTATCAGCTTCTGCGCCGTCAGGGCATTGAATTTGTAAAAGTGGATGGTCAGAGCACCGCGGCAAGATATTTTGAAAACACTCTTCCCGTCAGTTCTGCCGTCCGCGGCATGAATGAGGCGCTGGAGAGCGGCGCTTCCCTGATGGACAACAACATCCTCAACTGCATGGGCATGGCCATGGAAAATATCCTCGCCCGCCCCGCATCCGCCGTATCCCGCAACAGCGACGATTTCTTCCCTGACAGGGAGGGCAGTTTTACTGAGCATCTGCTGGAAAATGCCTATAACGCGATCTACCACGATGAGCTCTACTGCTGCGACTGGGACATGTTCTGGACCAGCCATCCCGACGGCAGAAAGCACAGTCTGCTGAGAGCCATCAGCGGCGGTCCTGTCTACTTCAGCGACCGGGTGGGCGAAACGAATCCCGACGTACTCAGGCCGCTCGCCTATCTGGACGGTTCGCTGCCCATGATGATCCGCTCGGCAAAGCCCACAGAGGACTGCGTTTTCTCAGACCCGCGGTCGGGAGGTGTTCTCAAGCTCCACAATGCGGCTGCCTGGGGCAGCGGCATGGCCGGAGGCATCGCCGTCTACAACCTGACCGGGGAGCAGCAGAGCTTCTCCTTTACCCCCGCTGATATTCCCGAGCTGGATAAGTCCCATAGGTACTGGGTCTATGACTGGTTCGGAAAACAGGCATACTCCATGGATGCTCAGGAACGCTTCGAGGGAAAAATGGACGCGCAGGGCTTCGGCTGGTATGTCCTTCTCCCGGAAAAAGAATCTCTTTCCTGTCTGGGTCTCGCGGAAAAATACGTGGGCTTTTCCGCAGTGGAGTATGTGTCGGAGGCCCCGGGCTGTACTACTATCGTGCTTCGGGAGACCGGCACTGTCTCCTGGCTGTCGCATCGGGAAATCAGGAATGTGGAAGTCAACGGAACAGATATCACATCAAAGGTTGTAACAGAGAATTCTGTGAACACACTTGCAAACCTGTCTCCTGAAGAAGAAAACAATACCGCATCGGCATCCATGTTCACTTTACACCTGGAAGAAAAACCTGAAAAAGCAGTTCTGTGTATCAGGTGGTGAACAGAAGAGATACATAAAGCACCCTGGATAATCTATTGAGTCTTGAATCATAACCCTTATAAAAATGCAGGGACCATTTTCCATGGGCGGAGATGGTCCCTGCATCTGTTTCTGAAACAAAATACAGCCATAAAACATATGCAGCTCTTTCGCGCAGACAGATTATGTTATACTTGGTCTACAGATGTTGTTCTCAAAAGGAGATCTCATAATGTTGAATCAGACAGGTGAAGCCGCCGGATTATACGGAGACAATATCATAAAAAAGAAGCTGTTTTCCGAAATACCCTATCTGAAGGGGAAAAGGCTCACATTAAAGCGCCTTACCCCTGCAGACCAGTCCGGTCTGCAGGAACTGGTGGACAGTCCCCGCGTTTATCGATACCTGCCCACATTCCTGTTCGAGCAGAAATATCCGGATACCAGGTATGTAATCGACCATCTGTATGACGAATGCTGGAAGGAATCAATCATCCTGGGTGTATTCATGGAGAATGAATTCTGCGGCCTGGCGGAAATGTACGGATACCGGGATCCGATCCACAAAATCAGTGTGGGCTACAGGCTGCTGGAGCGGTACTGGGGAAAAGGAATCGCCCGAGAAGCCCTGGAAATGATGATCGACTATCTCTATAAGGGGACAGATATTGAGATCATCACAGCCAGCACCATGATCGAAAACCAGGCCTCTGCCAATGTCCTGAAAAAGAACGGCTTTCAAATGGTCGTTCACGCCGTCGATGAGGACTGGGGATATGACAAACCCACAGTCACAGATAAATGGATCCGGTAACTGCTGACCTCGGACAAGTCATATTCCGGGCAAACAGACTGTCACGGACAGAGCAATCAGTTCTCCGATAACAGGGGACCCTTATATTCCAGGCAGAGCATGGTCAGATCGTCAAACTGCTCAGCATTGCCGACGAATTTATCCACTTCGAGCCGGACATTTTGCAGGATTTCACCGGGACTGCCGTCCCTGTTCCCGTTCAGAGCATTAAGCAACCCGTCAATACCGAAGAACCGGCCGCCCGCATCTGTGGCTTCCGGAATACCATCGGTGTAGACAAACAGCTTTGATCCCGGCGAAAGAATGATTTCGTATTCCTTATACCTGGTACCATCCATACCGCCGACCACCAGTCCATGCACATCTTTGTAAAGCGTGAACTCTCCATCCGGCCTTTTCAGCACAGGATATTCATGCCCGGCATTTGCGGCGACGAGCTTTCCGCTTGATATTTCAAAAACTCCCATCCATACCGTGACAAACATTTCCTCCTGATTGTTCTCACAGATCTGCCTGTTGACCGCTTCCAAAGCCCTGGCCGGTGACAGGCCGGCTAAAGCGCCGTTCTTGATCAGTGTTTTGGAAACCATCATGAACAGTGCCGCCGGAATTCCTTTTCCGGCGACGTCCGCGATGACAAGGCCCAGATGATCGTCATCGATCAGGAAAAAGTCAAAGAAATCACCGCCGATTTCCCTGGCCGGATTCATAGAGGCAAAGATATCGAACTCCCTGCGTTTCGGAAAGGCCGGAAATTTAGATGGCAGCATACTTGCCTGAATCTGTCTGGCCATAAGCAGTTCTCTCTCAAGCTGCTCGCGTTTTGTCTGCTCTTTGTGCTTTTTCTCCATTCCGGACATTTTCCGGCGGACATAAGCCTGTATCAGAATACCCAGAAGGACCGCAAAAAAAGTGCCGACAACAACATAGAACCAGACCTGTTCAAACAGTGTTTTTCCCTTGATGATCGAGACGGAAAGTGTGTTGCTCCCCCTGCCCATGGCGTCCTTGATCTCCATTACGAAGTGATAGGAGCCTCCGGGAAGATTGGTATAAGACACCGGATCCAGCTCGCTGCGCCTGACTGTCACTGCTTCCTTGTCAAAGCCTTCCAGACAATAGGATACCTGGGGATCCGTCAGCATATAGTTGTAAACAAAGCCATAGATCGTCAGCTTCTGTGTATCAGAAGGAATACTAAATCCGCCTGCTGCATCGGGATACATACGCTCGCCGTCTACTTCAATATAGGGTACAGCCTGTTTGAGATCGCTGATAATCTCCAGCGGAGCTTCAACATTGACTTTTGCCACACCGGAATTTCCTGCTATGTACAGGTCACCTTCCGGTGTCAGTTCACTGTAGGAGTTGCTGGTGGATATATAAGGCAGACCGTTTGCGATACCGTAGTGCACCGGATTGATCTTCTTGTTTTCCAATAACTCTGCTATAGGAGCGATATAAATCCCGTTGCTGCTGAGGATCCACAAATCCCCCTTGCTGTTTTCGTAGAGGTCGAAATTATTGGAATAGGGGAAGTTCTGTACTGTAGTCACCTGATAGTCCTCAGTCATCCATGCCAGGGAATTGCTGGTCACGATCCAGAAGACATGATGGTCGGGATCGTATTTAATGCGCATGACAATCCCGGAGGTCAGGCCATCCCGGGTGCTGATACACCGGACGCCTTCTTCATTGATGATATAAATGCCCCCGCCGTTGGATCCCAGAACAATATCACCATTTGGCGCCGCAGCCACAGTCAGGCTCTCGGAATTGGTGATTCCATCGGCTTCTCCGTAACCGGCAGCGACACGGTCGTTCCTTATAACATTGAGCCCGCCGGTGACGACCGCAAGCATTGAGCCATCGTCCATCTCACACACGAACCGGACATGGTCGGAAATAAGTCCATCGTCCACGGTAAAGGCCGTCACTGAATCTCCGTCATAGCACAGAAGTCCCCTGGAACGCCAGGTGGAGATCCACAGACGGCCTCGGCTGTCTCTGACCTGGGAACGAATGCGGCATCCGTCCAGCATCTCCAGCAGATCCGAAAATCCCAGCTCTTGGCCGGAGGAGGTCTTTGCGGATGACAGGGGCAAAGCCCGCACCTGTTCTTTATCATCGAGAACTATCAGGCCGGTGTCCGTGCCGATAAACAGCCGGTCATTATACATGCAGGTGGAATTAACAACCGCCTGGGGCAGATTATAACGCGCAAAGATATCCAGAAACTGGTTGGAAACAAGCTTCATTACTCCCTGCCGGGAGGAAGTAAACCAGAGATTTCCTTCATAGTCCGCCATGATCTTGGTGATGGAATTGTCCATAGGCAGATCCTTCAACTGGTGGAATCCCTGACTGTCCAGCACACCGATTCCGTTGATGGCACTGATCCAGACTTTGTCGTCGTACTGTTGAATATCGAAGACATCATACAGCGGAGAAATATCCACATATTCCATCTTTTCGACATCCTGGGTCAGTTTGCCGTGATAGAAACCGGAATCCGCAGTTCCGATATACAGCATTCCGGGCGCGTTCTGATCGGTCTGTATGCTTGTGATTTTTTTGTCGGCAATCTTGGTGTGGTCCATATAGTCCACCAGCCTGCCGTCGCGAAGTGTGAAATATTCCTCCTCATTCGTGATACAGTGAAGCAGGCCGTCGCTTCCCGGCCGGATCTGCTGAATGTATGCATTGGCAATCCGGGGATCTTCCACTGATGTGAGCTTCATATCCGCATCGATCATGGAGATACCGGCTGTGGTGCCCACATAGATCGTGCCTTTGTCGTCCTCTGTGATTGCGCAGATCTTAGCGGAGCCAAGACCATCCTCTTCCTTCCACATACGGAATTCATCGTTCTCCATCAGGGCGACACCGCTGTCATTGGTGCCGATCCAGAGTCTGTCCTTTCGATCCACGTACAGGACTGTGACGCTGGCAACGCCGGTGGTGGAATCCACGCGTTCAAAGCTATTGCCGTCATAACGAATCAGACCGCTGTAGCTGCCGACCCAGATAAAGCCCTCGCTGGTCTCCGCTATATCATTGGCCTCGGAAGTCGGCAGACCGTTGGTGTTGTTATAGAGCACTGCTGAGTAATTGTCCTTCTCATAAACAGGATCCACGGTCAATGTATTTTCATTATTCTGCGCCTCTGCAGTTTCTGTAGTCTCTATAGTATCTGTGGTATCCGCGAAAATCATCAGCGCCGGAAAAATGAATACAAGACAAAGAACAAGCAGCGCGCTCTGCTTAATATAACCAGGCTGTCTGCTTAGTTTCCGCATAAGTCTGTCTCCTTCCTCCGATTGTCCTGCAAGAGCCGTAGCAGCGTGCAGGTATTTATTTCCTTCTGACGTCACAGTGAAGTATCAGATTTCCAGAATTGTCGTATTCATCCCCCAAATACGATAGTAATGAATATCTTTTGCGCTCCTGCAGATCAGTTTGATGCCGATATTTGAGTAGGGAGCACTCTCATCTGTCAGAATATTTGCCAGCTTACTGAGATCAAATTCTCTGCCGTTATCCCGCACTCTGATAATCAGAGAATCGTTGTTAAGAGTCACCCGGATCTCCGCGCGGTTTGCCCCGCTCTTCCGGGCAAATCCATGCTCGATAATATTTGTAGTGACTTCTTCTATACATAGGCTGGCATGAAGAGACTTTCTTTCATCCAGCCCATGCCCCTTACAAAACAGATAAACCTGTTCGCTGGCCAGAGTGCAGTGCTCCAGAGTTTCGATCGGATAGGCAATCTCATCTCCGGGGCCTTTATAGAACAGGGGATCCAAGTCTAAATAATCTTTTCTGGTCGGAGGAATTTTCTTCGTCTTGATGACATATCTGAAAATATAAGCCAGCAATATGATCAACTGAGAGATCGGATATGCAGAAAAGAATCCATAAATGCCAAATGGAAAGGATAGCAGAAATGCACATATAAGAAGGCTCACAAGGTTAGTATTGATCTCCATTATCTGTGCATACCTGGTATTCTCGATCGCCTGCAGGTAACTGATCAGAGTATAGGTCAGCTCGGAATCCCCACTGCCGGAACATCCACAAAGTCTGCAATACTGGTGGTATTGCCGCTTCCCATTTCTTTGGTGCATACTGTCTGAAGACCGACCGCAACACCTGTTCCGATGATTCCCACCAAAAAATAAAACGGAGACGCGACACCTACCGCCGCAATATCAGATGCGCCCAGTTATCTGCTGGTAATAATTCCGTCGATCAGAAGCGCTCCAATCTGAGTGAATTCAGTAACTGCAACCGTTAAAAATGCAGCTCCAAACGCCCGCGTCAGAATAGTGTTCATATCCTTCCCTTACTTTTTTCACTTATTTGGATGCCCCATCAAAACATCCGTTATCGCCGGGACTAAATCCTTCTTTCTTGATATGCCCGGTTCAATCCTGAAGGATGTTCCGTCAAAGACAGCCCTGTCTCCGAAAGCCTCCTCAATAACTTCCTTCGCCTCGTCATCGGAGGGTACCAGAAAAGTAACGGAAATGCCGTCGTGGAAAATACTGATCTGGGCAAAGGACATGTCCATCCCCGTCGTCCTCAAGGTCCATGGAAGCGTTTTCTTCATGCGCTCAGCCATTTCTTCGGCATCCTCTTCATCATAAACATTGATACAGCCGATCGAGTAGTTCGTGCCGCCGCTCTCATATTCCTTATAGTCGCTGAGGAAGATTTCTCCATCGGTCATGCCCTCGTAAGAAAATGATGCTTTATACATTTCCTGATAGAAAGCATCTGTATCAGAAATCCCTGCAATATCATTGAGCGCTTTAACTGCTTCCCTGTCAGCGGAAGTCGTGTTATTCGACTGAAGATTTGCTGTATCTGACAGAATTGATCCAATCATGACGAGCGCAGTCTTCTTATCCAATTCAACACCGTAATTTCGATATCTGATCCATATGATGGTTGCAGTTGAACCCAGAGGCCTTGCATCATAGATCAGCTGGTTTCCGGTCGTTACGGCTCCGTCTCCATGATGATCGATAATGCTGATGATATTTGCGTCGCTCAACCCCTCTGCCGACTGTGTGTACTCACTGTGATCTACCAGAATCATATTCTGTCCGGAAACCTCTTCCATCAGCTCAGGTGTCTCCAGTCCGGCCGCATCAAGAATAAATGCCGTTTCCGGATTGATCTTCCCCAGAACGATGGGAACCGCATCATACCCCAGCGCCTGCAGCAATGACGCGTAAGCTATAGAACTCCCGACCGTATCGGAATCGGGGCTTCTATGACCGGTCACGTAGATAGTCCCTTCTATTTCGCCCAGTCCCTCCAGATCGCTGCGATTCAGAAGAATATTAAGTTCTTTTTCCTTTTGATAATTGCCTGCCTCTGCCTTTTTTCCAAGTAAGAACCCCCCGATGCCCACAACAACCAGCAGAGCAAGAATGCATCCGATTGATATCCACCGTGCTTTCTGTTTCGTCATATCGATGTCCTCCAGTTCCCAAATCTCTGAATCTCTCTTCCGCTCCGATGGGCCGCATAATTCCAATAACAGGAAATGTCTACACTCGCTTGATTCCGGGTTCCGTCATGCTGACAGGATCCAGAACCCTGGACAGCTCTTCCGCTTCCATTATTTTTTCTTCCAGGATGATTTCCCGCACAGGCCGGTTCTGTTTCAAGGCCTTTTTGGCTATGTCCGCCGCCCGCTGATAGCCGATGACAGGGGCAAGTGTTGTCACGATGCCGACACTGTTCTCCACCAGTTCGCGGCATCTCTCTTCATTAGCTGTGATTCCGGTGACACAGTTGTCCACGAAAGTCTCTGTCGCGAACCCCAGCGTATCAATAGACTGGAAGAGATTGTAGAAAATAATCGGCTCGAAGGCATTCAGCTCCAGCTGTCCGGCCTCCGCCGCTATTGTGATCGTCACGTCATTTCCGATCACATTGAAGGACACCTGGTTGACAACCTCCGGGATCACAGGGTTGACCTTGCCGGGCATAATTGAGGAACCGTTCTGCATGGCAGGCAGATTGATCTCTCCCAGGCCTGCCCTGGGACCGGATGACATAAGCCTCAGGTCGTTGGCGATCTTGGAAAGGGTGACCGCGCAGGTCTTCACCGCACCGGAGACAGCCACAAAGGGATCCAGATTCTGGGTGGAATCGATCAGGTCGGCTGCCTGGACGAAATCCATGCCCGATACTTCATTCAGCGCCGGAACGATCTTCTGCAGGTAGACTGTATCGGCATTGACACCTGTTCCGATCGCTGTACCTCCCATATTGAGGGGTCTCATTTCATCCGCCGCCTTTTCAATCCGGCTTATATTTCTCGCGACCGCGTCTGCATATGCCCGGAATTCCTGACCGAGCCGGATGGGAACCGCGTCCTGCATCTGTGTGCGGCCCATCTTGATCACATGGTTGAATTCCCCTGCTTTATTCGTCAGGGCAAGTTGCAGGCACTGCAGCTGCAGCCGCAGTTTCATGAGCAGGCGGATCGTTGTCATTTTTCCCGCAGTGGGGATCACATCATTTGTCGACTGACCGAGATTGACATGGTCATTGGGATGAATGATGCTGTAATCTCCCTTTTGCCCTCCCAGAAGCTCGATCGCACGGTTGGCGATCACTTCATTGGCATTCATGTTAAGGGAAGTTCCCGCGCCGCCCTGAATCGGATCAACGACAAAATGCTGGCGGAAATTACCGGCAAGAATCTCATCGCACGCTTGTACAATCGCCTGGGATTTCTTTGGATCCAGCAGGCCGATCTCACAGTTTGTTATAGCCGCAGCTTTTTTGATCTGGACGAGGCTGTTGATAAACTCCGGATGCAGGTTGAGGCCGGTGATCCTAAAGTTCTCCACCGCCCGCAGCGTCTGCACTCCGTAATAGGCATCCACAGGAACTTCCTTATCACCAATGGAGTCGTGTTCGACACGGAACTCTTTCTGCCCGGATTCAGTCTTTTCAGGAACAGCGCTTATTCCCGCAGGCCAGCCGACAGTGCTCCTCAGCATTTCTCCGATCATGAATTAAATCCTCCTTTTGAAACTCCTGAAAACCTGATGCCGCATTTCTATTGTACCATGCAAACAGCTGTCAAAACAGACCTGCCATGTCCCGGAAAACTACGCAATATCAAGATAATCGTACTTTTACGGGCCGCCCGGACAGGGTGCAAAACAGAAAAGGTGAATATTCATTTATAGTTAATGAATATAAGTCCTATCAAGCAGATTGCCGCCCCGAGCAGCTTATTCCAGGTCAGGGCTTCGTGATAAAGCAAATAGCCGACAAGGAGAAGCACCATCGCCAGAAAAGAGCTCTGTACTATGAATCCTGTGCTGATCTGCCAGCCTGCCTTATATGCATAAATCCATCCTGCTTCCAGTCCGACAATTGCAAGGCCGAGAACAAAGGGGGCCATATTCACCTTGGCGAATTCCCTGACCAGATTCCCGCCGGATCCAAGCGCAAAATAAAGAATCGCGCTTACAGCCGCTCCGACCAGATAAGTGACTATGATCGACGCAAAGGGATTCATATCCTCAGGTACGGATTTGGCGCAAATCTGATAGAGAGTGTTAGACGCCACCACAAGAGCAATCGGCCAGATATATGAAAACATAAAATTCTCCTCCTCTTCCGAGTCATTCCGTCATACTGCATGTTTTCAGAGATGAGGAATCCTCCTTTTCTGATGAAAACATGGCAGCTGTCCTCATGCGCGAAGGACTGCGCTGACTTCTTCTGCAAACTTCTCAGGATAATCAATGACCAGCATGTGCGTACTTTTAGGAAAACAGACAGCCTTGTAAGGTGTCACTACATGCTCTTTATACCAGTCTGCAAGTGCCGGTGAGAACAGCGAACCGGGATCTGCATAAAAGTAAGTAACAGGCACCGTGATCTGCCCGACTGCCGGACGGTTATCCTGGGTTTTCATGGATGCCGCCAGGCTTTTCAGCACGGATTCATCACAGTCTGCCAGTCGCTTCTTCAGGGGTTTCTTCAGGAGAAATCCAGGTATTTTTCCCAGCTTTGGAATAGCTCCAATGGCAAATTCCTTATACAGCTTATAAAAATCCTTATTCGCATCCCGCTCCATGTTTTCTTTTGTATATCTTCCCTGATACAGTCCAAGCTTCCACTCATCATCATTGAGCTGTTTCGGTGTCATGTCACAGAGAATGATCTGTTTCAGGCTGTCGCAGCCGTAGAGCCGGACATAGTTCAGTGCAACACCGGCGCCCATGGACCATCCCAGAAGTGTGATATTGGAGAGTGAAAGGCCCTGAATGATCTCATTCAGATCTCCCGCCAACGTTTCCATGGTGGGACTTCCGCCGTTGACCATTTTACTCCCGCTATGTCCCCGATAATCAAACATTATGCATCTTGCCTGTTGCTGCAGCACTTCCGCCGGTTTCAGAAACACTTCATGAGAGTTTGTCCAGCCATGCATCATGATCAATGTATCCGGCCCCTGTCCCTTATCCTCATAGTACAATTTTTCTCCGCTCTTAAGCATGAAATAACTCATAAAAAAACCTCCAGTATGACAGCTCTTTCATCCAGAGCCCTTTTTGTGATTCATTTTTCTGTCAACTATTATTCCTGGTTTCGGATGAAAAAACAGTCCCATTCACAACTGATGAAAGCCTAATGAACTGTGATGAAATAAACTTCATCCCCCGCCAGAACCGTCGCCTGACCCGGCGCGGCAGCCTGGAGGGAATCGGTCACGACAAGCTGATCGGAGCTGAATCCTTCTCCCTCAAGTCTCTCGCCGACCCGCATGGTAATTGTACGGGAATGTGTTTCCAGCCAGTCACTCCATTTCACTTTGTAACCGGATTCTCTGTTCGCGCTGATGTATTGGTATACAGCCCTTGCCAATACACAGCGCTCTTTTTGAGCATGGCTCTTCTCTGGCGCAGACCGGTCCACCAGATTTCCGCTGCCGGTCTCGGCCTGATGCCGCAGGATATCCTCAACAGGTGCATCCGGCTTCTGCATCATCTCGTAGATTGTCATAAAAGCTCCGGTTCGCCCGGATCCAGCCTGACAATGGAAATGAAGCCAGACGTCTTCCTCCAGCTTTCCCGCGAAATCAATGAATGCATCGATTACTTCAGCGGGCGGCCAGCAATGATCGGGACATGCCAGGCGCAGATAGTTCATACCTTCAGTCTCCGCCAAAGCCCGCTCCGTTTCCCATTTCTTGACTTCAAATTCCTGACCGTCCACCGGCCGGTCATTCTCTGCCGTGTAGGCCGTTATAGTTGTGCCTGTCAGACCGGAAAGAGCCTTTTCCTCTGCTTCCACCTCTTCCACTGTTTTTCCCAGATTGGCTCCATTGTCCTCGCCGCACCAGGAGACCGCAATTCCATTTATGAGGCCGTGACTCTCCAGTCTGCAGTCGACGACCCAGACCTTTTCCGCTTCCTGCTATCTTTTCATTATATCAATAAATCCCTTACTGGTCACACCCTGCAAAAGAAAGCGTCTGTTTTCAAAAATTCGTAAAAATCCTTGAAAAACAGACGCTTTACAACTGTATCCACTATTCTGTTGTCACCGGACGAACGGAGCGTTGTACTCCGCATTGATCTCACGGATTTCCTTTAAACCATCGATATAGGGTTGATAGATGCTCTCAATGCGGCCGCCGCCGCGGTTGTCACAGCCGGAGCAGAACTCACAGTCGACACCGCACGCGCCCCAAAGCGCTTGGTGGACGATCTGCTGCCGCTCCTCCCTCGTAGTGTCCTTGATCAATAAAGATTTCATTGCCATATCCTCCCTGAAAAAAGAATTGATTTCTCCAGCGAGCCTGAACAGCGGTCAGATTTTCTCAATGAGATTGAGCATTTCATCAAATCTGTCCTCTGCCGCACAGACAGTTATGATGCATTGGAAATCACCCTTGATCATGTAGATCGTGGCGGCTTTGGTCCTGCCCTCTTCACTGTCGGTGATCTCCACATAAGCAGTGTGTTCCTCTCCGGCAACAGTCATCGTTTCAACCGTTCTATCCACCGCACTGCCCAGCTTCTGTTCTAATTCCAGGCGTTCCATCGCCAGGACTTCCCCGTCTTTTCCCTGTTCTTTGGAGGTAAGAGCGGAAACAGACATGGATACATAACTCCCGTCGCCGGCATCCTGTGATTGGATAATGATGCTGCCTATTCCTTCCGCATAGGCTTCACTCAGCGGCATAAGGTCAGTGCCCGAATCCATGAAGCTTTTGATCGTGCCGCCCTCGCACCTGCCGAGCTTAAGTCCGAAATAATCATTGGTATAAGAGTCTTCCGTCAGCACACCCGTCAATGCCTGATCATCTTCCGGGCTGATGTTTATGACAGCATCCGGGATCTCCATCTGACCGTCCTGCCCGCCTTCCGTTTTTTCGGTGGATTCTGTCTCTTCGTCGTCTACTATGTTCAGCATTTTTTTCTCAAAACTGCTGTCGTCCTGTGACGTTTTGACGGTGCTCTCTCCGCAGGCAGACAGAGAAAGACAAAGAATCCCGATGAACAGCAAAGCAAGCATTTTCTTTTTCATCATTTACGACACTCCTTCTGTTGCATTCACCTGAATGCTGGCAGGTCCCGGATTTTGTCCCTGCAAGTCCCGGATTTTATCCCTTCATCTCCCTGACCTTCTTTGTCAGTGCGGGGCATATAACATTCAGATCTGCAACGATTCCATAATTTGCCACACCGAAGATCGGCGCGTTCGGGTCTGTATTCACTGCCACGATAATATCGGATTCCTTGATACCGTTGACATGCGGGAGCGCGCCGGATATGCCAAAGCCTATATACAGCCTGGGCGCAACCGTCTTGCCGGTAATGCCGATCTGGTAATCTTTTCCGATCCAGCCCTCATCTACTGCGGCCCGGCTTGCGCCTACACTGCCGCCAAGCGCTGCTGCCAGTTCATACAGCTGACCGAATCCTTCCTTGCTTCCGACGCCGCGGCCGCCTGCGACAATGATCTCAGCGTCCTCAATGTTGGCTTTTGTCAGCTCATCGTCCGGTGTAAAGCCCAGAAGCTGTGTGAGCAGAATGCCTGCGGGAACTTCAACGGCTTCTTCCACCAGCTCACCGCTTCTGCCTGCTGCAGGCTCTTCCAGTTTAAAGATGCCCGGTTTGAAGGTACCGATCATCGGGGCCTCTTCAATGCCGATATTGGTATTCAGCCTGCCATCGTAGGACGGACGGATCCAGAAAACGCCGCTTCCCGTGATAACCACATCGGTACATTCACTGGCGATTCCGCAGCGAAGACGTGCACTTGCAGAAGCCGCTAAATCCCGTCCTTCCGTTGTCGCGCCGATCATGACGATTTTCGGCTCATATTTTCCCGCCAGTTTTTCCAGAATATATGCCGCGCTCTCAAAGAAAAACTTCTGCCGCACAGCCAGGACCTGGTCCGCACCGTTTTCAAAGGCAGCTTTGGAAGCCTCTTCCGGTTCCGGATCAATGATTACGGCTGCAGCCTTCCCGGAACTCTCCTCTGCGAGTGCCTTTGCTTTCTGCATCATTTCAAGGCAGACTCTCTTAGGCCGGCCGTCAGACAATTCAAAAAATACCCAGATATTCTGATTGCTCATGGTCTTCCTCCTTGGTTTCCTCCTTTTAATCTCGATCACATGTTAATCTCGATCACATGAATCTCTTCATCAAATAAATCTCTCAGTCTGATTGATCTCAATCAAAAGGCCGCTTGTTCCTGCAGTAATTCAACCAGTTCCGCGACAGCTGCCTCCGGATCCTCACCCGGAATCATCTGTCCCTTTTCAAGCGCAGGCGGCGGGAACAAGCCGATCACCTTGGACGGGCTCTTTAAGCTTTCTGCCGGAATCTGCAGTTTCTCATTATCCAACACTTCAATAACAAGCCTTTTGGACATCGTTCTGCCTTTGATGGAAGGCTTTCTCGGAGTATTGGCATCCTCTGTGACAGAGCAGACAAGGGGGAAGGAAGCGGTCAGCTTCTCATAGCCGGTACCGGCTTTGCGGTCGATCGTCAGACCCGCATCTGTGATCTCGATCTTGCAGGCATTGGTAAGAATGCCGCAGCCCAGCATGGTACCGAGTTTGGCCGGGATCTGTCCGGTCACACCGTCGATAGAACTGGCGCCGCAGAAAACGGCATCATAAGGACCGGCTGCATCGATAGCAGCCTTCAATATTGTTGCCGTAGCCAGCGTATCCGCTCCTGCGAAAGCCTTGTCCGTCAACCGGTATGCCGCTTTAACACCCAGGGACGCGGCTTCACGCAGAATGCTCTCACTGCTCTCCGGCCCCATGGTCATGGCAGTGACCTCACCGCCCCGGGTATCGGCCAGCTTCAGCGCAGCCTCGATCGCATGGCGATCTGCCGGGTTCATCATCTTGCCGACACCGCTTCTGTCAATCGTAAAATATTGACGATTGATCCTGATTTCGGAGACTACCGGAACTTCTTTTAATAATACAAGTATTTTCATGGCACCCTCTTTCAATAGAAAACAAGAAAACGACTAAATGCTATCATTTACCTAGTTATAAAAATCATAAAACAACCGTGTGTAAAAGACAAGTATTACACCTTTCCATTCTTACTGTTATCGAGGCAGTCGTTACAGTAACAGGCAGTCTGAACACTAATCCTTATTCAGCTCCCGGAGCATATTCCGGAACGATCGTCGGCAATGTAAAGCCGCTTCCCGCACTTGCCACTATGCACATTGCTATATAATGCAGGGCAGCAGAGCCGAAGTGCAAAAAGAAATTATTTCCCCATGCAGTGTTCAGGACGATCAGGATCCCTGCCGTAAAAAGGAGGAAGGAGCCGCGGGAGATCCTGGCAGAGTGCGTAAAGGATGTCACCACAAGAGCAGTTCCTGAAATAATATACAGGGCAGCCAGGTAAAACAGATAGCCAAAATCACCCTCCACTTTACTCATCAGGAAACAGATTGCCGCGGCAGACAGCGCGATCCATATCAGGATCCGGAATATTCCGGGTCTGTCTTCCCTTGCGTAGTTCACGCAGAGCAGGATATAAGCTGCGATATACAGCACTGCACCTACAGTAATGGACGTTGTCATCATAACATCTGCACCGGTCAGCAGGGCTGCCGCATAGATAATCATTCGATGGAATCTGTTCTTTTTCCTTCTATATCCGTAAAATGCAATGATCAGAATCAAAGCGCCTATTACAATCTTGAAAGAGTTGATCTCTGACGGAGAGATATTATAAAGAGCAGTGAGGAACTCCTTGGTCAGGAAAACCTCCAGAATGAGGAAGAAGCAAATGATCGGAAGAGGACGAAAACGTGTGTCTTCCGGTATAAATCCACGCTTTCGTTTGTAGCGATGGCGGATCCACATGGACAGCAGCGAGATCACAAATAAGACCGTTATAACCGACAGAACCGCTGTCATCAGGAAGAAGAGAACCAAATCTCTCCATGTCACCGTCTCCGAATAACTGTATGCATTCAGCATCAGATCCACCCTTGTAATTGACTTTTCCTGCTCATAATGCGTGAAAGCTATAGAAGAACGATCTGGGATTAAGGTTCTGGACGACACATCGTACTTGACGGTCATCACATCATCGGTCTTCATATTGCTGGAATACTTCAGCGTTTCTTCCGGTGCATGTCTTCCCACCTGAAAATCCGCCTCAAAAACCTCCACGGTCTGCTCCCTGTTGGAACGCATGGAAATTGTGTACTTGTGATCACGGGGAATCAAAACTGTGATTTTATGGTCACGGACACCCAGGTAATGGTGAGAATCGAGATTGCTTTCGCCCGTCTCAAGCGTTTCCAGGACTTTATCATCCCTGGAGAGCGTAACTTCAGTATCACCATTGACATAGAGCAAAGTATAATTGACAGAATCACTGTACAATTCCGCAGCATCATCCACAGAGAAAACCCAGGATACATATAACTCCGGTGTATGTGCCTGCATAAAATTTGCTCCGACAGAAGCGTTCTGGTTAAACCTGCGGAAAGCATTTTGCGCGCCAATATAATCCAACAGCAAATACGAGATCTGGTTCATCAGAATATTTGCTTCCAGCCTGTTATCGTCATTGATCAGGACCGGATCCTCTGCCATTTCCAGAAGACGCGTCATAAGACTGACCGCATCATGCTTTTCCCACAGAGATATCAGATATTTCTCCAGACTTTTATGATAGATTTCCACATCCGGACAAATGTGCAGCAGACAGTCGATCAGTACTCTCAGTTGGCCGCTTATGTCCGGATTTGCCCAATAGGAAATACCGGTCACCTCTTTGTATACTTCATCTGCCTTCTTTCGTTTTGTCCAGAAATCAGAATCGGTTTCCATGGCCGGCGTGGACAAAGTAATACCATATCGGGAATAGCCCCAGTCTGCAAACGGAATGTTGGTAACCGGATCCATTTTCCCGCAGATATTGAAGATGTTCTCGTATGATTTCGGTTCTTTGTCGCGGACGGTCATCGGCGTCGCGAATGTATAGGCAAATACGTTTTCCTGAGAGAAGGTATCCGAATCTGACAGAAGTGACGCAGTGATATTGGAAACAGCCGCAGCCCTTGAGAATCCGGAAACCCAGATCTTCATCTTTCCCTTCAAATGGTTCTCCGAAATATAGCCGAATACACGGTCATATACAAGGTGAGCCGCACTGGAAAAACCAGTGGGATTCTTTCCTGTACCAACGGACAGATTAGACTCCCACTCGTCCGCATACCCCTGTCCGCAGATCCCAACGGCGATCAGTTCAAAGGAGTCCTCCCCTTCACCGATCGTCTGATGTCCCATCACCGTGGAAACAGTATACTTACTGGGGTCTTTATCGTAATCGTCACTGCGCAGATTGACAAACCCTGCCTGATCCAGAAAGGACCGCAGATTATAGTCTGCCGGCTGGCTTTTTTTGGAAAGCGGGCTTTCCGGCCGGAATGCGGAAGTCGCCAGCCCCAGAGACAGCTTGGCCAAATCATGATTGTAAACTCGTGCGTCATTCCTGAACCAGGAGCGGTTGAAAGGAACATGCAGAGAGTGATCTGCCTCTGTTGTCTTTGTATAAAAAACATCAACCAGGTCTATGGTTTCATCCGATACTTCTTCTTCATGTTCTTCATCTGCTTCAGATATTTCGTCTGCTTCAGATACTTCGTCTGCATAAACCAGCGCGGTATGATTCAGAAACAGTAATATAACAAGGCTCCAGATTAGTATTCTTTTCATAGTCATCACTTGTGTATTTCCAAAACCAGCTTTTCTATAAGGCGGTTAACGGTTTCCGGTGCATCTGTATTGGAATTATGGCCTGCTCCTGCAATCCATTCAAGGGGGATCCCTGTTTTTCTATGCCATGCTTTATTATATCTTATACAGGAACCGGCATGGTCTTTTTCCCCGCAGACCAGCAGAGCCGGGCATTTGATCTCGTAGGGAAGATCCGCCTCCATTGCCTCTGCCAGAATCTTAAATCCATGGCCTGAGATCCTGGCATATCTTTCCTGATCCCCGTCATAGGTCATCATGATTTTATACATGAGTTTTCTTCCGCAGACTGTCTCTGCAACGCCTTTGGTGCCGGACTTCAACAGAGCTTTCCAGGGATAATGCCGATAAACCGGTTCCATTCTCTTCAGCAGCCAGATTTCAATGGCAGTGACATATTCCCGCTGCAGCGGCGCGGAATCAATGGAGACAAATCCTCGCAGCTTTTCCGGGAACAGCTGGGCATATGCCTGCCCTACATATCCCCCCATAGACTGGCCGACTATGACCGGTTGATCAAATCCTTCCCGTGTCAATATTTCATCCAGCCACCTGGCTTTGTCCATCAGATTGAAATCGAACGAAAAAGGCCATGATGAAGCATGACCCGGCGCATCCCAGACAAATACCGGATATTTCCCCTCAAAATATTTAATCTGTTTAACAAACAGCCTGTGATCTGCTGTGAGTCCCGGAAGAAACACCAATTGAGGGGAATTCGTTTCTGCCGCTCTGCTGACCCAGTAATGAATACAGCCGCACGGCGTTTCATGTGTCCGCTTAATCATATTTCAGCTCCATGGGCAGGTGCCCGCAAACATGTACGTCCTTCTGATCACCTTTAAAAATCTGACTTGGGGACCAGGTCCTGAATTGCTGTTTCCTGCCTATATTCCTCCAGGAACTGCTCCAGAAAAGCATGCCTTTTTTCTGCCATCTGTTTTCCTGTTTCCGTGTTCATAAGGCCCTTTAGCCGCAGCAGCTTATCGTAAAAATGCTGCACGGATTCCCGCATGGCTCTTCCATGCTCACCGCCATAGGCAAATGTCCTTGCGATCCCGACAGCGCCCATGGCGTCCAGGCGGTCTGCATCCTGCACTATTTTTCCCTCCAATGTCCCGGGAAAGCGGCCCATGTTCCGGCTGAATGAAACCGAATCGATCACCTGGCAGATCCGGTCGATCGTTTCCCGGGGGACCTGATTCCTCTCCAGAAATGCTCTGGCATTTGCCTTGTCCTGTGTAACAAACAGCTTGTGGTCATCCGCATCATGGAGCAGGGCTGCCAGTGCGACGATCAAAGTATCACAATCCTGCTCATTTTCCGCAATCAAAAGGGCATTCCTGTAGACGCGCAAGGTATGACCTGCATCATGTCCGCCTGCATTGGTCCGGAACAGGTCCTCTATATAATGGATTGTATTTTCTATAATCTTTTCATTCAAGGATATACTGCACCGCCTTTTTTCATCCATTCTTCTGTACCGGTACCTTTATTGGAAAACAAATAATAACGTTGTTGGTTTCCAGAGACTGCACATTCGGACTTTGACGGGAGCAGTTTGCGGGTTTTGAACGAGCAGCAGGCCCAGACCGTTGCCAGGGACAAAAAGTCGCTCACGGGAAAGGCGGCCAGAATTCCATATGCGCCGAAGACTGCGCCGAGAACAGCGGCTGCCAGTACGATATAAATCAGAATGGACAGAACAGACAGCAGCTGCATATCCCTGTTACGGTTTACTGCCTGAAGATAGGCGATCCTGAGTCGAAGAAGCCCGTAGAGCGGAGCTTCCAGAGCGATCATGCGCACCGCAAAGACTGTCATATTCAAGAGCTCTCCCCCCTCAGAAATATACAGCCTTGCAATAGGCCTTGCAAAAACAAAAAACAAGATACAGACAGTTCCGCAGAAACGAATGCAATTACGGGATGCACAGCGGCCGCTTTCGTCAATTGCTTCGGCGTTCTTCTCGCCGAAGAGTACACCTACAAGCAGGGTGGCTGCATCCGCCAGGCCTACGGCGAAAAGCCTGGAAAAATCACTGAGGCTGGTCTGCACACTCATTGAGGTCATAGCGAGAGTGCCCCCATAGAAGATGATCAGCTTGTTGAGCACAATGGGACGCAAAATATTACCAAGACGCCGCAGGGCTTTTTCAGTCCCGCAGGACAACAGAGAAAGCATCTCTTTCCAGTCGGTGCGAAGCGGAACAAAGTGCAGCATTCTCTTCTTGCTGAGAAAATGAAGAGACAGCAGGCCAAACTGCAGGTACCAGCCCAGAGCTGTAGCCAGTCCGATCCCGAACAGCCCCAGATGAAGGAAAATTGCCGCCAGATCAAGTATAGCGTTCATAATGGAGCAGATCAGAGCTGCCCTCATTACCCGTTTTCGACCGCTGTCCATATGTATGGCAGCTGCAAGGACACTAGTCATAATCAGAGCAGGCAGACCGATTCCAATACCACGTAAGTATTGTGCTGCCGGGGCTGCCAGCGATGCGCCTTTTCCTGAAGCCCCCAGCAATATGGCAAAAGGTCTTGCTGCTAGAAAGAGTAAGGCTGCCATTAAAAGGGAAAAGCCCGTACCGAGTATCATGACAGCACTGAAAAGACGATTGAATGTCCCCAAATCTCCCCGCCCAAGTGCTCTGGTGCAGAGAGTCTGCATTCCCGTGGCAAACATACCTGCAAAAATGCCGGTAATACTGAAGATCGGGTGTGCGATTCCCAGCGCTGCCATAGCTTGAGCGTCAAGAAAATTACTGGCGATCAGACCGTCGATCAGACCTGCTCCGATATGTGCAAGTTCGATGAGAGAAAACATCTTAAACAATGAAAAAAATGTCTGATCCAACACCAGCCAGGAATCTTTCGGTTTATTTGACAACAAAGTGCCTTTCTTCATGTGCGGACTGGATAATGACATGATTTCACCTTTTTTGTGTTTGCTTTAACGTAAAAATTGTAATAAAGAACGCTTAGCTTGTAAAGCATCCGGGGAGACAGGGTGGAAGGGGACGGTTCTTTGTCTCCCATTCTAAAATAGAAAACAGCTGATAGAAACGACTTTCCATCAGCTGCTTTACCTTCTGTATTTTACTTATACCTTTTACTCAGAGTTCTGTGTCTATGAATCTTCTGACCCAAGCATATTCCTCGAAATATGCATATTAAGGGCAGCGCACACCAATGCGGTCACGCAGATCCATAACACGATCAAATCCCTGGCCAGATTCTTTCTTTCCATAGTTAGCATCTCACCTCGATAAAATATGTTACTCTTCTTCTTTATTTGCGAGCTTATTCAGTGAAGAATTTAGGTTAAGCCCTGCACAAATCAGGGCTGCTAAGGCAAGCCACAGTACAAACAAGTCTTTGGTAAAGGTTTTTTTCATAACTGGCAATCTCCCTACCAAATAATGAGAGCATAACGCATCAACATTTAGTGTAGTTGTCTGCTATTGTTGAAAGGCTTTCTCAAACGCTTCCAGATTTGTGTTGGCACTGTCATTCTTCTTAATCGCAAACGCAATCTTCCTGAAGTATCTGTAATACCTCTTATCAAGCAAGAGTTCTCTGCATACATCTGCGACCAGATCGGGCGGATTATGAAAAGCCCCGCATCCGAAAGCGCCCAGAACAAGGATGTCCGTGTCATTTGACATTGCCACTTCGAGAATGTTGCGGATCCTGTGGTAAAAGACATCCCACAGTTTTTCCTGCGAGACCGGATGCTTTTTGTTTTTGTCATAATACGGGGCAGCGCAGGTCAGCACATCGACCTGAAACCAATCTTCCCTCCTCATTTCTTCGGGAACAGGGGCGTCTGTCTTAAACACTGTTACTCCGGGAGACCATATCACAGCATCCGTCCCCATATCACCGGTATACTTGGCATTCAATTTGTAATAATTGCGGAGCAGATAGGGCAGCGTAAGAGCGCTGTAAAGATTGCTGCTCCTGCAAAGGCATTCCTCCTGGGCCATAGCGCCAATCGTCACCCCGCCGCCCGGACTATAGGCGTTGGCAAAATTCAGTACAGCTGTTCTGAGGTACTGTTTTTCTGAATGATCGGGCACAATCTCTCCCATCAGCCGCCGTGCGCAATGAAAAGTCGTATCTTCACATATCTCAACATTCGGTTCGCGGCTTTTTTCCTTGGAATCCACGGCATCAAATTCTTTGAGATACAGCAGCGTTTTCGCCTGCACCTTTGTCGTTGCCATCCGGAGTTCCGGGTATTCCCGGCATTTTCGCTGTGTATCTTTAAATGCATCGATCAGGGTCATACTCTGAATCATTTTCTTCTGTCTCCTTCTGTGTTTGCAATCATTTGCCTCTTTTCCGCATTCCGTTTTCCCGGTTAAGAATAACACAAAACACAAATACATTTTTTACAAAGAAGAAAAGGAATTCATCACTCTGCGGCCGCCCGGCGATCAAAATCTCTGTCCGTTTTTATAGCTTACTCCTTGCAGACCGGTTGGAAAGATGATAATACCTGTCGGGAATATGGCAGTACCCCCCTGGATTCTTTTCCAGGTATTTCTGATGGTACTCCTCCGCAGAAAAGAAGTTCCTGATCTGTTCCAGTTCTACAGCCAGGGGTTTCCCCGCCTTATCCTGCTCTGCATCGTAGACAGGGCGGATCTCCTGCAGCTGCTCACTGTCCGAATAATAGATGCCGGTGCGGTACTGTATACCCCGGTCATTCCCCTGCCTGTTCACAGAGAGCGGATCTATGACCATGAAATAAAACCGGAGCAGTTCCGGCAGAGAGATCTTCTTTTCGTCATAGCTGATCTTCACAGTCTCAGCATGTCCGCTGCTGCGGCAGACTTCCTCATATGTCGGTGAATGACCGTCTCTATTGTCCGGGCCATTTGCATATCCGACCTGTGTGGAAACGACGCCGTCAAACTGATCAAAAAACTTCTGCAGCCCCCAGAAACAGCCTCCCGCAAGATAAACTTCTTTCATGATTATGCCCCTCATCTTCATTATTAATAAATCATACTTCAGTGCCATGACCACATGTTCACAAACAACAGCCATTCTTTCCCCGGATATAGGGATTTGTAAAGAAAGCGATTAACAGATGCAGGGCCATCACACACCAGATTAAGGGTTCGCACAATATGACAGCCCTGTAGCCCATCTGAGGCACGAACAGCCAGGCAAAAAGGCATTTCCCGGCAAGTTCAATGAAACTAGAGAGGACAGGCGTAAATTTGGCTCCAAGACCCTGCAGCGCCAGCCTGGTCTGGTGCAGCACACCCAGAATACCGGTAAACACGGCTGCAAATTGAACATAGGCGACAACATTGCCAATCAGTTCCGGATTTGTCGATCCGGAAATCAGGACAGCCAGCTCGTCCGCAAACAGGAACAGTACGGCGATCGTGATCCCGCAGCAGATCAGATCATAAATATAGGATTCCCTGACCCCGCGGATGATCCGCGCTCTCTGTCCCGCGCCCTTATTCTGGGAGACAAAAGTAGAGATCGCCATTCCCATTGCCGTATACGGCAGTATGCACAGCATGAAGATTTTTCTCGCGGTCGTATGGCCGGCGATCACAGTCGGCCCAAGACTGTTGATCCCGGACTGCAGGATCACAGAACCGATGTTGATGACAGACCCCATAAAAGCCATGGCATATCCCTGCCCGGCCAGTTCCAGGTACAGCTTCTTTTCAAAGATAAAATCTTCCCGGCGCGGAATCAGTATCCGCGCTCTCCGCACAATATAGCCTGCACAGAGCACAGCGCTGACCCCCTGCGCGATCACTGTCGCTGCCGCAGCGCCCCGCACTCCCATTCCGGCACCTGCCACCAGCGCGAGATCAAGAATAACATTCAGGACAGAAGAAATGATCAGGAAGACTAGGGTCATAGCGGAATTTCCGATCGCACGCAGAAGTGACGATAAAAGATTGTAGGCAAACATCACCACCGTCCACCCGCCTATGATCCTGATATATGCCAGTGCCTCTGCGTAAATTGCCTCCGGTGTCCCCAGGATACGCAGAAGCGGCCCCAGCCCCAGCAGGGACAGTGCCGTCATCACTGCAATCGTTCCGGCTCCGATCACCAAAGACCCGGCCACAGACTTTCGCATCCTGCTCTCGTCGCCTGCTCCGTAGGCTCTGGACACAACTATACAGAGGCCGTTTCCCAGGGCCTGGGCAAACATGACCATCAGGTCAAAGATCGCGACATTGGCCCCGACTGCCGCCAGTGACTGTTCTCCCAGAAAGTGCCCCACAATTGCAGTATCCACTGCATTGTAAAGCTGCTGAAATATATACGATACCAGGATCGGCAGCATGAAAATAAGAAGATTTTTCATGATCGGACCGCCGATCAGATCGACCTGTCTGTTCCATTTCTTTATCATCTTTTTTATGTCATTCCGGGGATTTCCCTGATTGCTTTTAAATCCTGCGCAAACTTATATGTCAGTATTATCGCCTTCTCAAACTTATTTATATCATATTACATAAATAAACTTTGGGAAATTCATTTTGCAGCTCTGCCGATCACATGCGGCACAAGAAACCGCGCCGGGAAACAAAAGGTAAACTTTCTGTTTCCCGGTGCGGTATTTATGTCAGGTGCAGATTGGCATGCGTGGTGAAAAACTGTTTTTAGGGGAAGATCATTTGCAAAATCCGCCGATGGTAGTATTCGCAGCTATTGGGAGAAATGTCTGCGAATTTTGGGGAGGTTGTTTTTACTGTCACAAATCCCGTTCTCTGCACGACATGTCCCTATAAACAATTGTTATTGATCATTGCCTGAGGTCAGTGTTTATGCAAGCTTCCTGAACTTCCTCTTTGCGAGATCGATGATAATATCCACCGCACCGTCAATCCCGAAAACACTTGTGTCGATCATAAAATCATGTCCGTCACTTGAGCCCCAGGCCATATCTGAGTAATAATTGAAATAGTTCTGACGGATCTTGTCCACCTGCTCCATCTTCTTTCTGGCTTCTGTGTCGGAATCGAGATGATAGTAATCCTTGACGCGAGGAATCTTAAAACTGTCGGAAGCATAAACGTAGAGGCGGAGGGTGTTGGGATGATTGGCAAGGATGGCGTTTGCCGCACGTCCAATGATGACAAAGGATTCTTTCCCGGCAAGATCCAGAATCAGATCTCTTTCCATCAGATACATCTTATCTGAATCCGTCATCTTATTCATGATCTCCCCTGTTCTCTCGGCGAATCCGTTCCTGCGGACCGGGAAAATGCCTCCTTTCACCTTTTCTTCCATCTTTGCCAGAACATCAGGGTTCTGTCCCTTTTTCTCGGCAAGAAGTTCAATCAGGTTCCGGTCATACAATTTGATTCCATAATGAGCCGCCAGCTTTTCGCCGATCTCATGTCCGCCGCTGCCGCATTCTCTTCCTATTGAAATGATAATCTGTCTGCCATGATATACTTCCTTTCCGGCCGCTTTTTGCAGCCTGCTGACTGATACCGACTAATAGACTAATATTTGAAAGTATTTTTTGTTTTTTAAGCCAGCCGCCGCTTTTTGGATTTCTTTATGGCCCGTTTTTCGGAATTGAATTAGGGACGGTCCTTTCTTTTCTGTCCCCCTGTTTCATAGAAACAGGGGGGACGGAAACAAAAGAACCGTCCCCTACAATTGGTGTAAAAAAATTGATCATTCTCGAGACAGGATATTGGATCATCAGTCCGCCATTGTAGATCAGAAACTCCGCAGCCGCGATAAACAACAGATTGGATTGAATCTTTTTCCACGTCTCATTCTTAGTTCTGAAAAGATTGTTCATAAATCCCGTTTCCGCTTTCAGCTATTAATCTTCCGCCTGACAGTTTTATATATACTCTATAGGCAGAGCAATCAGATTTTCTCTGAGATACGTTTTCTTATCAATAAGACAAAGAATAACTCCTGTGCCTCTCTTTTTGTCCGGTATCTTGTCCAAAACCTGATTTGCTGCCCCCATATCTGCCTTAGGATTGCCTGTCATTTTTATTTCCACCGGGTACAGTTTTCCGTCTTCCTGAATGACCAGATCGATCTCGTTCTCCCCGGACGACCTTTTATCCTTACCTCTGTAATAAAAAATGCTGAACCTGTAATCACGCCCTTCGTTACTGTAGGATTTTAGTATCTCTGACACAACAAATGTCTCAAACATATTTCCGGCAACGGCTGAATTCATCAGAGTTTCCGGAGAAAGCCATCTTGTCAGATAACATGCCAGACCAGTGTCCCTGAAATATATCTTCGGAGTCTTGATTGCCCTTGCCAGGGCACTCGAACTGTATGGCTGCAGAATATATACAATCCCTGTTCGTTCAAGTACAGAAATCCAGCTTTTTATTGTTGGTTCACTGACCCCGACTTCACCAGCTATATTGGCGTAGTTGAGCATTTCTCCCGTTCTTGCAGCAACGGAAGTCATGAACTTCGTAAAGGTAAGGCTGTCTGCCGCGATCAGTTCATTAATATCCCTTTCCAGATATGTCGCAACATAAGATGAATAATAATCCTGCCAGTCCCGATCCACATCATAAAGCTCCGGATAGGAGCCTTTATGAATGATTTTCCAGATATTGGAATAGGGTCTGAGTTCTTTCTCTCTTTCCCTCAGATATTCTTCAGAGGGAATAAAATGGTGATTGAAAGAAATGCCCTTGATCTCCCTCAAAGAAAGTCCGGTGAGTTCCATGACGGAGACCCTGCCCGCAAGAGACTCACTGACTCCTTTCATCAGCTCCAGTTTTTGCGAGCCCGACAGTATAAACTCTCCCCTCCGGTCAGAATCATCGACAATCTGTTTGATTTCTTCAAGAATGCTGTTTTCTTTCTGTACTTCATCGATAAAAAGGGGTCTCGGATTGTTCAGAAAAAACAATTTAGGCTCTTCCCTGGCTTGAAGCCGTGTCAGCCTGTCGTCGAAATTAGCCCTGTGAAATTCAGGAAAAACGTGCTTCACAAGCGTTGACTTCCCAACCTGCCTCGCACCTGTCAACAGCAGACATTTGCTCGTAGTAACCCTCTTTTTTAAAACAGATGTAATTGCTCTTTCAATATAGGCCATCTCCGCCTCCTTTGGCGACTAATCTAAACTCTTGTTTTATTTTAGTCGTCAAATAAACTGTTTGTCAACACAGTTTCGACTAATCTAAATTCTGATTTTATATTTGTCCGCACCGGAGCAGATGACCATGGGGACAGCTGCCTTTCGATTCAAACAACACAAACAAGATATTATTTACCCGCTCCGTAAGGTATATTCAAAGCCTTTTCGAGTGTCATCTATAGCTGAATCCAATCTGAAAAGGACCGAAGACCGGATTAATGTAATGCAGATTACAAAAACAGTCGATGAATTCGTCCAGGCTGACTATGTGATTGATTTTTATGAAACAAAGTGATAGTGTACAAATTATTATATTGATGATTCCATTAACATAATATTCAGCCAGGCGGAGAAAGGAGGCGGAGATGCGGACAATTCCCAGGAATCGCAGATATATCGACATACTGTCTCTCTCCATTTCTCTTTTCCTTTTTCTGGCTATTTTCGCTAACTGTTCAACCGGCTTCCAGATACCTCTGGACGATCACCTGCAGGCAGACAGGGAAGACTCCCTGTTTGTCTCCAGACACACATCTGTCAATATTGTCACTGTAGATGTGCGTTCAGCCTCGCAGTCTCACAGGGCACTGACAAATTCCGCTTCCCGAAAATCTACTGCCTTTAAAACGTTCAAATCTGTCCTGGCAGCCTGTTCTGTAGTGTGCATGTGCATTTTCTATCAGTACAGGATCCACAGGATCTCCGAAAAGACTGCCTCTCGCAGTCAAAACTTCATCATACGATTTATCCATAACGCGGACGGAAAAAAAGACTGAATCCTTTTTTACTGTTGACAGGCCTGTGCTGTCTTTCGGATACCACAGGCTTATTTGTGATGCCTTCGTGAAACTTGCGCGGACATTACGGGTAAGAAAAGGAGTAAAAAATGCAGGAAAAAATCATAATCGCCATTGGAGTCCTGATTGCAGCCTTTTTCTCTTTTTTCGGATGGTGGATGGAAAATGGACCAGACCGGAAAAAAGAGAGTGAGGAAAAACAGGACAAATCCGAGAAAAAACACGAGGTGAAATAAAGATATTATGAGTATGAAGATTTTTGCTTTCATCCTGTTTGTTCTGATGTATATCCTTATGATCGCCAAACCCGCATATAGACCGTTTTACGCCCTGGCAGTGGCAGTAATCTTTCTGCTTTTAGGCATATTGCCCCCGGATTGTCTGATGTCAACGATAAATTGGAATACACCATCGTAGTCTGGGGGTCTGTGTTGATCTCCGCCTTTGTGGACAACATTCCTTATGTGGCGACCATGCTGCCTGTTTTGACAGCGGTGACAACTACATTAAGCATGGAGCCATATCTCTTATACTTTGGACTGCTGTCCGGTGCAACATTAGGCGGTAACATAACTCCTGTCGGAGCATCCGCAAATATTACTGCTGTCGGTCTGCTTAAAAAAGAAGGATATCAGGTTTCTTTCAAAGACTTTATTCAGATAGGTATTCCTTACACCTTAACTGCAGTAATTACCGGATATCTATACTTCTGGTTCATCTGGGCATAGTCATGAACCTCCACCCCCATGCGGTGCTGAACCGCGTCCTTTGGAGGTGGTATCAAAGCCCCTTCGGGCTTTAGAAACCCTCCGGTTTTC
>OCVV011215917.1_pt1 | contig 35504 bp, 52 predicted proteins | sample 1539721 | NCBI WGS metagenome assembly OCVV01 (sample SAMN02144230, study PRJEB22623) | gut metagenome | biome: sheep rumen | host: Ovis aries | place: New Zealand | reverse complement strand
TATTTTTGGAGTTGTGCGTCATACCATTGTTGATATGTTAACCCTTGTTGATTTAAAACTGAAATAGATAAGTTACTACCGTTAATAATATTATATTTATAGTCTTTAACATATACATTAGCTAAAGGAAAACAAGATGTATATGTATAAGAAGGAGTAGCATTTTTAGGCAAGTTTACTTTTTTGAAAGCATCAAATAAAGTTTGTGCCAAGTTGGCGTCAGTTAAAGTTAACTCTGCGTCGCTGTAGGTTAATGCACATAAAACTCTTAACAAATCATTCGTCTTATTCGAGTCATCTTCATTGTAAAGCCAACTTGTTAATGTGCCAACTTCGCCCCAGTTTAAATATGGTTCAGGACTGTTAACAGATTTATATTCTTGGTCTCTAAGATAGAATTTGTTTCTATTACTACCTTGTAAGTAATGTTCAGCAAGATAACTAAAATCGGCTTGTTTTCACTCATTATTCTCTTTATAATAATAAGATTGTGTTGCAGAATATTTTTGACCTGCGCAAGATAATAAGTCTTGATCTTGACGAATTAATGGTAAATAGTAATTAGCTAATGTATCTTGAGTAACAATTTTTACAGGTGAAGCCATATTCTTATAATAGATTGTATTATAAGGTTGACCGTAATTAATGCTCTCTTTATCATTTATCCATTCCGCAAAATCTTGTGGTAAAGTGCGGAATTGTGCATTTGGAAAGGTTAAAAATGCATAACGAGTAGTTCCGGCAGGTAAGGTGCTATTAGACAATCTAACATCATGTTGATAAATAGCGGTGCCTTCTTTACCAAATGAAACAGGTGCATTAAAGTATTCTTGGAATCTATGAATATTCTTTAAGAAACGTTGTTCGGCATTGAAATATTTGCGGAAGTATTCTTCTAATAAAGAAGGAAGATTGAATAAAGTTTTATTTTGTTTTTGTGTTTCAAGTACTGTGTTGTAGGCTTGATTAAAGTAAGAAAAGTCTTCGAGTTTCCCTTTGGTTGCATAAACATCAATAACATCTGCTTGCAACGCCGCGCCAAGGGCATCCAAACTGTTAAGTACTTCTGCCACAATTTTAGTTTTGGCTTGTACGGCCGCAACGTAAGATTTATAGTAAACGAGCAATTGACCATTAACGATACGCAATTCGTTGTAAAGCATATCAATTAAATGTCTATATTCGTCTTGGTTAATGATGTGTTGTTTAACAAAGTAAGAGAAATCAATAATTTTATTTTCTAACCAAGGGGCTTGGTCTGCGATCGCCGCGAATTGTAATTCAGACTCAGTTGGTACACGATTCCAATTGAAGTAGACGTGATAATTGGTAATGTCAGAAAGGTTGGCCTCATCAATGGAATCCTCGCCGCCTTGATAAAATTGACCTACAGGAATTAAAATCGCCGCGAGATAGTCTTGATTACGAGCTTCGACAGCAAGTTCTTGGTCATCTTCGCCAACTAAATATAATAATTCAGGTGTCTCATCTTCAGAGAATAAACCTAAGAAGGCGGTATTAATATCAAAATAAACACCAAAAGTATTAAAACTAATATGGCTGGCTGCGCTTTCTAAAACATTAGTAACTTCTTGATTATGAGTGCGGAAGTTAATGCGACCATACCATTTAGGAGTATGGAAAAGTGCGGAATAACTATTTTGGTAACAAGGTATGCAAATGTAAGGAGTATCATTTAATACCACCTTGCTAAACTTTCTTTGATACCATAAGTTACGGAAAGCTTCAGGCGCAACGGCTTCGTAAGTAGTAGCGATTAAATAGGCGTTTTCAAAAGAAGCGTCTGTGGTGGCCACTTTAGTATTGCCTTGACAAATTTCACTAAACATTCCAGTTGTAAAGACACTTTGCTCTCATTCGGTATCTAAGAAATATTGAGTAAAGAAGCCATTAACTTCAGGAAGCATAGTAACCAAACTATCATCAGATAATTTGCGCGCTTCGACATTAAGTACAGTAGTAAGCGCCTCACCTGAGTTACCAAAAGAGAAAGATTGAATATTCTTATAAGGAGAATAGGTAAGACCACTAATTTGGTCATTATGTGCAGGCGCAAACCAGAAATAAGACTTTTGTTGTTTAGATTCGGCATCAAAAGTATCGCAAGTAGTTAAGTTAAAGGACAATTCATTGCCGAGGGCAATAAGTGCCGCACTGGCAGTTGAACCGCTAACCGCAAAAGGAATTTCCTCATAGTAGTCCGCATAAGTTTTATCTAATTCAGTTGGTTTAGGAAAAATAGGTTTAACAATAGTAAAATCTACTACTTCTGCGGCGCCATAAGGCATTACATTATCAAAACTATTAGTAACGTGATATTCAATTGTGCCATCTGCTAAAGTAAGGCGACATAATCCTTGGTCGAGACGTAAGTAGTCCGCGAAACTAATATGACATTCTTGAGCAATTTTTAATGCCCAATAGTCTAATGTGCGGGCGCCAATGAAGTCTTCTGATGTTTCATCATTCTTAATGGTGTAGCCGCTGTTTTGACGTGCCAGTTGATAAGAGAAAGTATCTTGGCAAGTAAAAGCGAGCTCAGTGTTGATTTCATTAGGTTTGTATTCAATTTTAGTAACATTAAAAATATAAGTGTTATTATATTTATCAGTTAAAAGCAATTTGCTACCAACATGGAGTAAATCCGCGAAAGGATTGTTTATCCAGTTGTTATGTGAAAAAGTTTTAAGATTTAAAGAAAAAGTTAAATCTTTTTGACTATTTTGATGAATAGATAGCTTTTCATTATATGTGTAAGTAAAATTAGTAGTAGCCCACATTTCGTCAGAAGAGCGAGTGGATTGAAAAGTAGTATTTGATAAATCAAATTCACTAATGGTGTCTTTAAAATATGTAATATTCCCATAGTTTTTATTAGTACCAAAAACGATATTGGGAGTAAGTAGTTCAAGTTTAAAATATGCCATAGTATACTACCTCCTAATATAATACCCTCAAGTGTGTGCGTGGTGATGGATTATTTTTTACATTTATAGTATAACCATGAGAAATGGAATTATCAATATTAAAGAAAGCGAATTCAACGGTCTCATCTAAAATCATTTCGTCTATTGGCAAGGCTGCGCCTGTTGGTGAAGTATTGGCATTATCAAAGTAGGTTTCATGTTCAAGGAAAGATTCTCCGTTCCAAACAGCATGGTTTGTAAAATCGTAAATATTAATATCGTCTTGCCCAGTATTAGCATTATATGAGTGGTTGTAATAAGTTTTATTTACACTAAGATTGCCAGTAAGTGGCTTTTTTGAAGTAAAGCGGCTTGGCAAAGGGTTGTAAGAGAAAAGGATTTGACGAATATTACCGTTTGTTTCAACAGGACGACCAATAAAAGATATTGTGTTATTATCGTATGCGGCAATGATTGAATAAACTAATGAACTGCTCATTGGAATAATCAACATGTGTTTTTCAAATGAAGGAATGTTACGTACTGCTCCTTGTGGGTCGTCAAAAATTGGTTGATAATTGTTAAAAACTACATAACTAGTTGGCAATTGTAATAAAGGTCTGCCTGTTAAATCTGGTATTAATGAATCGCTTAAACCATAGTAAATAGAAATGCCACCATCATTAATTTTAGTTTCAATGTCTATAGTCTTTGCAGGAGTTTCACGATGTAAATCGGTGGCGGTCAAATCAATTTTCGCTGTGAGAACTGTAACTGGCGTAGCGCCTGTAGGAGTAAGTTCTCCAGTAGGAGTAATATCAATGCCTGTAGGTTCGAAATCTATATCAGAAGGTAAAAGGTCAATATCTGTAGATGTAACATCGGCTCCAGTTGGAAGATTTGAGCCTGATGAAGCAAGAGATAAATTGCTGTCTCTTGCTAATGGATGAATTGGTACAAAAATATCTAAACTTGGATTATAAAACTCTAAATTTTCAAAGTCTAAAGGTTTTTCATTTACTGAATTTAATTGTTCAAGTAAAAATGGGTTAATGCTTCATTCGGTGTCAGAAACAACTGTACCGCCATAGTCTTCCCAAGATTTTTCATCTCCTCCTCAAACATAAGCTTTTGTTAAGAAAGAATTGAGAATACCTTCTCGCCAGTATAACTTACTAGCCAAAATAATATAACGGTTGTCTCTTTCTCCATCGACATGCAAAATCTTAAGGTATCCATTATCAATTAGCTCTTCCTCGCTGCTAAAAGGCATAATGCTACTATCAGGTGTCGCAAATTCACTAAATCTTTTCCATGGATCTTTATTTGCGGCGTCGTTTAAAATAACCCAGTTTGGATTAAAATAACGAATATAATCGTACATAGACTTGGCACGATTATAAAGCAGATGTGCCCAATGTTTCTTTCAGTATTGGGGATTATTTAAATAATCATCAAAAACTCTCATATTATTTTACCACAACGTGCGTAACGACAAGAGGCAAGTTAGATATTTGATAATTAGGACCACTAACTGACAAATTGTAGTCAGCGTAGACTAATTCATTTTCTGCACTGTATAATTTGATAATAGGGGTTAAATTTTCAATTATAGGAAATCTTACGATGCCGCTAGCAACAGTATATTGTTTATTATAAGTAGTAATACCAGTAGGAGTTGTAATAGTGCCGGAAATAGAAATATTGCCAGGTACTGGGTTAGGTTGGTATTGATAATTAATATAAATGTTGGTATTATCAGTAGTAAGACTAACAGGTTGATAAGTAATGGTATTGCCTGCTGGAATTAAAATGGTAGAATTGTCGTACTTTTTAACGACAATGTCTCCTTTTTTATAGTTTGAATCTTCGTTTGTATTAATGATTAAGGAAGTATTAGGAAGTAAGGAATTAATTTTAGATTGAATTTGAGATGCAGAGTTTGCGACATCTGCAATTCTAATCATATCCCAGTAGGAATTAACTCTTTCTAATGCATCTAAATGCGCATCAAGTTCTTGAATGTAAGTGTTAAAACTACCAGTAGGAGATGGTAAGTCGTATCCATAATTTATGTGTTTTAAATCTGCCATAATGTCTTACCTCCTATAATATATTAGTGCGGCCGTAAGCTTCGATAGAAGGAGTTTCGGCGGTTAATTGCGTATCATATTGGAAAACGAAATAAAGTTTGGTATAGTCGAGTCCTCTAAAATCAAAACGGCCAGGAATGTAAGTTCTGTTAATGTCTAAGGCATTAACGATGTGTTTGCCATCTGTTGAAGTATTTAAAAGGCTTGCTAAGTATTTTTTAGAGTTGTTGTAGGTGAGATATAATAAGCCGGCTTCAGAATCGTAAGATAGTTGCAAATTTAATGGTAAACTATTATCAGTTGCACCAGAAGTATTATAAGTTAAATTTTTAAGTGCGATAGAGAATAATAATTTACCGCCGGTTTCAACTGCTTGTGAAAGGGCATTTAAGGTTACATTTTCTCCATCATAGTAACAGACATGGCAAGTAATATTTAAAGGTTCAGTTACCAATGGGTGATTAATAACAAAGTTGCTATAAATAACAAATGGCATTGGCAAGTCAGATAATTGAGGATTGTCACCAACCATAAGAGGATAGGCTTGAATGCCCTCATTAGGGTTGCTTAAAATGGCGTCTGTATTAAATTGGTAACTAGTATTAGTAATAGCGCAACTTTCACCTTGTAATTCAAAAGTTAATTGTAATTCTGTATAATAAGCGGGTTCATTGCCACCTAATAATTTGGAATAATTAAGTTTGGAATTGACTGAAGAGTCATTATTGGGGGTTGGATTAGTATAACCTAAAACATAACGTGTGCTATCTTGTATATTTGATAATTTACAAACATATCTATATTGACTATCATAGCCAAAGCATAAGTTACCAATGACATATGGGTTTAACCAGTTTAAAAATAAACGATAATCTTCTTCAGTAATCCAATAAACACCAATAGTGAATTGAATTTTTTGTTGATTAAATGAAACTCCAGATAAAGTCGCATTAGTGCGGCTGAATTGTGGTTTAGAATATGTATTTGAAAAGGTAGGGCCGTTGTAGAATTTAAGTCCATTGCGGTCATTAATAATAAAGGCCCCGAAACTATCAAATGCATTATATCCATCTCAAGAGAAGGTGGAAAAATTATCCATCATGGATTTTAATTGCTTTCTTTTGGCAGTTTTAGTGGCATCGCTACTAACGCCTGGATAAATCTGTGATGTTAAAGCCATAATTTTTCCTCCTCTATTTGTATCCGATTTGTTTTAATGCAGTTTCAATTGCAGCAAAGACGACTCTTGAATCAGCGGCAGATAAGTTTACTTCTTGGCCGGCAACATTTAATGTTAAATTGTTGCTGACGTCTGTACCAAATGAGAAACTATCCCAATCAATATCACTTAAGATAGAACCATAAGTACTTCTTAAGGTGCCGAAGTAATCTTGCATTTCGAGTTCAGTTGCGCCTCCAGCAATACGGTTAGCCAACATGCTGGTAAGGAAGGCAACTGGATTGTTAAGTTGTCCTGTTAATGCCATTAAAAGCGCTTGATTGTTTTCTAATAACTTATCAAACTTTTCACTAATAGCATTAAGTGTGTCGTCCATTTCATTTAAAATAGCTTCTTGCGCACGTTCACGCAAAGTTTCAAGTCTTTCTTTTTCAAGGTCACGAAGTTGTTGTTCTAATTCGGCACGTTGGTTAACTGCGGCCGCGTTAGTGGTAGAACCAAGTTTACTAAGGTTGGATGCCAATAGTTGCGCTTGTTCTTCATATTCTTCGTCTTCTTTGCTTTCATTAATAGCATCGAAGTATTTTTCATAAGCATCACGACGCTTATTGAGCGAATCAGTGAGTGCTTTTTCTTGTTCTTGTAAATAAGATTTATATTCATCTAATTGTTTATTTTGTTGTTCCAAGCGTAAGTTGAGATCGGCTTGGAAAAGTTTGTTGCGGTTTTGAAGTTGCTTTTTGTATTCTTCAAGTTCGGCGATATAAGCCTCATTACGGGCGCTACCAATACGAGCTTTTTCAACCGCAAGTTCTTGTTCAACTTGTTGAAGTTGTTTGTCGACTTGTTCTTGTAAGACTTCATTATTAAGTAAGGCTTCATGAATCAGATTGTAATTGCCACTTTCAAAAGCCGCTTTTAATTTTGCACCATTCTCTCCAGAGAAGAGATCAGCGTAATCGGCTAAGAACTCATTTTTCTCAGTTTCAGTAAGAGTGGTCCATTTAGATGCTTTTTCGTAAAAGGCATTGATATTGTTTTGAAGAGTATCTATACTTTGTCCCATGTTGAGAATACCAACAGTAAGGGAATCTCCTAATACGCTAACAAATGCATTCCACCATTTTTCATAATCTTGGCCGGCGCGATCAAGTTCAGATGCAAAGACAGTACGAATTGTAGCTGCGACATCTCCGCTAGTTGCCGCAAGGGTATTAAGTAAAATTGGAATACGAGCCTGATAACTTTCTTGAGAAATGGGTACTCCATTCTTTTGTAACTTAGTATATGCTGCATTTAAATCATTAAGTTTATCTGCATTTAATTTAAGTTTATCAAGTATCTCTAAAGTATCATCATCCATGCCGGCGAAAGTAACTCATTCGGAATAAGCCTTATTAAGGGCTTTAAGAGCCTCTGCGTCACTTTGTAAAGCGGAACTAAGGTCTCTAAATGCACGGGCACGTTCTAAAATAGAACCGCCTTCTTCGGAGAAGATACTAGCCGCGCCGCTGTCTTGAATTTTTTGTGCTAAGTCTTGAATTTGTTGTTGTGTAAGATTAAGGGCTTGATTTGCATCAATTTGTTCAAGAATAGCTTGAGTTACTTCTTGAAGCCCATTGGCTTCCATCTCTAAACCATCAATGTAATCATAGAGTACGAGATTGTTACGGGCATATACTGCGGCTGCCGCAGTAGCATTTTCAGCTAATGATAAATTAAGTTTATTTTGTCGAATAGTTCTAATAATTTGTTCATGTTGTTGACGAATTAATGTATTAGAAAGTTCTGTATAACGTTTTAAAAATTCTAAACGTTGTTTATCACTAGTTAAAGTTTTATAATAATCTTGTGCAGATTGTCCGGCACGAAGACCTAACATATTGTGAAGAGTACCTTCAGTATCAGAAGATAATTTATCTGCTGCACCTTCGAGGGCGGTAGCCATATCTTCTGCATCTTTTTTAGTTTTAATAATATGTTCATCTAACTTTTCAAAAGAAGAAATAGTAGATTTAATAGCGGTTGTAGATTTATTAAGCTGGTAAATAGAATTAGAAGTTTTATTAATATCGTCTAATGGATCCGCTTGTTTAAATCCTCCAGCGATTGCAATACCACCCATAACTCCTAAGGCAGTGATTGCAGCCGCAATAGACGCAAATGCAATAGAGCCAGCAATTGGTCCTAAACTTGCAACAGATTTAGCATAAGCTTTAGCAATAAGGCCAGGTAAACCTTTAAGTTCTGCCTTATTTTTTAACATCGTGTTAGCAATTGCTTTTTTATCTTCTTTATTTTCTGCACCTTTTAAAGCAACTCTTGCCATTTGAAGGAGATTGCCAATGCCTAATGCAGTATTGATCGCATTAACTATTGTCAAAATACCACTTCAAGCTCCAGCAAGACCTAAAAGATTAGAAGATTGTAAAGCCAAATTATCAGCTTGTAATTGAAAACCTTCTAAAAGTTCGAATTGCTGATTAATTTGGTCATCACCTTCAGTATTTAAAAGTTTAGCTTCAGCAGTTAATTTTTTAGCTTGGGCTAAATCTCCCATTTTAGCTGCAGTTTCTGCTTCTGTTAATTTTGTTGTTATTGCTTGAGCATTTTGTAATTTCTTTTCTTGTGCTAATTGAATAATATTTGCACGAATTTGTCCTTGATTAGCCTTATTGTCAGCTTGAGCGCGTTGTAAGTCTAAATTGGCTTGTATTTTACTAATTTGATATTCACGTAATTTGTTACCAACAATATTTAAACCAAGTATAGATAACATTGTAACGGCCGCAATCATACCTGGCATAGTTCCAAGGATACCATTTATGCTGTCTAATATATTAGCTCCAATATTAACTAAGCCTATAATTAAATCATTGTTAGCAACAGTAGTAATAATGGTTTCTCATGCAACACGAACACGATTTGTTGCGGCCTCCATACCTTCAAGGTAGGTTGCCATTTGTGCAACAGTTGCACCTGCAGATCTTTCAGAAATTTGTTGTAATTCAAGAACACGTTCATAATCAGACATCATAGCGATTAAACGTGATTGTTGACGTGTACCAGCAAGTGCTTTTGCAACAGCCGCTTGTTGGTTACTATTTAAAGTATCCCATTTTTGTCCTAAATCATTTAAAACGTCTTCAGTTGAACGTAATTCTCCATTATTATCACGTAATTGAATACCAACATATGCCAATTGTGATTCAACGTTGTTGATATCAGTATCGCCGCCGAGAGTTTCACCATAATCGGAAAGCTCACGCATACGAGCGATAATAGTTTTAAGTGCAGTACCAATTGTTTCTGGCGCTTCTCGAGTTGTTTCAAGACCTTTTGTTAAAAGGGCAGTTGTATAGTCGATAGACATACCAGCAAGATTGGCTTGTGCAGCAACCTTACTTAATGCAATAGCAATTTCGTCGTATGATGTAGCGGCGGTTGCAGCGACTGCGGCGAATTTATCAGAAACACGGATAGCTTGATCCGCACTTAATTGGAAACCGTTTAAAGCGGTGGTTAAATAGTTAACAGATTCAGTCGCACTAATACCTGCAACTTTTGCGGCAGAAATTGCGGCTTCTGTTAATTTAAGAGAGTCTTGAACACTTTTACCTTGACGTAAGAATTGAGTAGTAACTTCTGCAACTTCTTTGGTAGTGGTGCCAAGAGATCCTGCCATGCTTTGGTAAGATTCAAGCAATTGATAAGTTTCTTTACGAGTTTTACCAGTAACCATTGCTTGTTCAGTAAGATATTGGTCTAAACGAGCAATAGTTTGAGTGGCTTCACGTAAAGCAGATTTAACTGTTCTTAAAGCAATTGCATAAATAGAAAATTGCTTAAATGCTTTACCAAGAGAAGTATTTTGTTTGTCAATGGCATTAGTTTGTAAGTTAATATCATCAGTATCTAATCCACCGACATCTTGTTCAGGTGGCTCAGTCATTTTGTCTATTTGTCCAGCAAATTTAAGTGTTTCAGCAATAGCTTTTCCATCTTTTGCTTGTAATTCTAATTGGTCAACTTGAAGTTGTACTTGTTCAGCACTTGTTTTGCTTTGTTGAAGTTTTTCTTTTAATGCTTCAACTTGTTGGCTGGCAAGGTCTGCTTGTCCAAAACTATTTTGATAAACAGTGTCTGCGGCAGCGCCTTTCAAAAGAGTTCCCGCTTGATTATAAATTTGTAGATTTCCTTCTTGATGTAAAGCAGAAATTGTTTTATAAGAAGAAACATTTTCACCTGTTTTTTTACTTCTAAAGGTATATTTACTAATTTCTTTATCTTCTTTTAATTGTTCAATAGATTGTTTACGGGCTTTATAAGCCTCACGTAATTCTTTTTGTAAATCCTTTTGTTGAGTTTTTAATTCTTGTAATTTGGTAACTGCTTGCGCAAGGTCAGAATTAACTCCTTTAGTATATTTAGATGCATTCAATAATAAAGAAGATAAGTTTTTTAATTCTTTATTTAATAGGTCAGTTTTTGAAGGGTCTAATTTTTCAATAGTCTTAATAACATTATTAACTTTATCTAATGAGGCTTCGCCTTTTCTACCAGAAAAACCACCTTCTTGTTTGATGGTGTCTCTAACTGATTTTGCAGCTTCTAATGTAATTTTAATTTCATTGTCTGTAGCCATAGCCTCCCTCCAGGTAAAAATTATTTACCAATAATATTTTTAAAATCTGCTAAACTTTCTAATTGCGAATTAATTTCTTGATTTTCTTGACCAAAAGTGGCTGCGATTTGGTCAAATAAAGAGTTAAGTTTACTAACGTCAAGTTCATTAATAAAAGTTTGAACCTTTTCACCTAACTTTTTAAAGTTGAATGTATAGAAAACCTTAGCTTCGCGTAAAACTTCTTTTAAAGGCTTTTTAGTTTTCTTAAAAAATTCACTATTTTTATATTCTTTTTCAAACTCATTTGCTGCTTCAATAGCATCAAAGTAGTTGTCTTTATCTAAAATTTCTTGAATTGCTTGTTGTAATTCTTGATTATTCATATTGCGACTCCTTTCTATTCTAATGCAATATAATTGTTGTTATTATCAATAATCGTAAAGCGTAAATCAACTGTATTAGCGTTACGACTAAAGACCATATTTTTATCTATTTGTAATCCGCATTTATCAAGATGTATAAACATTGTATGAGTAGTATCATTTTTATTTCCAGTAATTTCTAAATCTAAAGTAAAATAGTTGTTTGGATTATTTTTAAATTCATAACTTAAATTGCTAAATACTGAATAAAAGATAATGTAATTACCATCTTCAACTTCCTCAGGCAATTGTACTCCTTCATCTGGATTGTCATATGAGCCAAATGCGGCCGCGAGTTGACCATCAGCGTCATAAATGAATACTTGGTAAATAGTGTCTGCCCCAGTAGAAAGATATAAAATTTTATCTTCTGAGTTGCAATTTTCTGATTTGCGGCATAATTTTGCGTCAATTTTATGGAAAATTAAATTCAAAATTTTATTATTGAGTGTTACATCAGAAAATGAAATTGAACGTAAATTTGCATTGTTGTAAACGAGTTGATTAAAGACACTACGTCCTACTGTATCGATATCGTCAAAAGTTAATCTTGCTTCAACTTCATTCAATACAGTGTAAGGTTGTTGATCGTAGAGTAATTGCGTATCCCCAATAGTAATTGGCGCATATGTACTAATTGTACATTTGATTTTATTTCCGATTTTATAAGTTTCCATAAAAAATAATTCCTCAAATTCTAGTCATAGTATAACCAGCTAAAACGAAATTATCAATTTCCAGCATAAAGAAAAAAGAAGGAATTAATCCTTCTTTTCTTGGAAACGATAAGTAATATCAGTTCAATTATCGTTTACCTTTTTATAAAAACGTTGATTGGTGGTAGTTTTATTAAGCGGACCATATTGCGGCATATAAGGGCCAATTTTATAATAGTCAAGATAATCGGCGAGAGGAAATGACATTTCAGGTCTGCCGCTATACATAGCAATTTTTAAGGAAGGCATAACAAATGTTAAAGCAGTTGATAGTCTGATTAATGCATCATAATCTGCATCTCCTCCCATCCAGCATACACAGGTTACATGAGGATGTTTTTCCAATTCGCTGCACACTGCCTTTAAAGTCAATGGGTCGCCGCGATCTTCTCTAAGCCAAGGTTCGAAGCAATCCTGGCAATGACAAGGGCAGTTGGAAATGTTAAAACATAAAGAAATTTCATCAGGCACTTCGGTAAAAGTGACTAGTGTAGAATCGTATTTTAACATACTATTTTTCTTCTTTTAACCCCAAATATGCTCTACGATCGGCCTCTGCTTGACGAGCCGCGCTAAATGAACTAATACGTTTTAAATATCCAATAACACGAGTTGCATAATCTACATCTGTTGAACCACATTTTGGACACTTATCAAAGGTATGCTTACTAATGTGACCGCAATGATTACAGATGGTATTCATGACATTGTAAGTGAAGTAGTTACAACCTTCGGCGATAGCAATGTCCATAAGAAGTCTATATTGCGCCGCGCTGAGATGTTCATCGAGGTTGTTGTGTAAGGCACTGCCGCCATCACAGCATCCGGTGAACTTAATTCCTTGATAGCGGAATTTAATTACTGGGTCAATATCGTGGTCTTCAACGATGTAGAAATAAGAGTTGTAACAATCTCTTGGAACTTCATAGCCATCTTTGCGGTCCCATTTTGCATTTTTAACACCTAATGATTCGGCAGGAACGAATTCTGTATTGAATTTGCAGTGTTCAGTACGTGCCGCGATGTTGAGGTCTTTAATTGTTTCAAGAATGGCTTTAGCATAGTCTTGGTAAGCGGCGTCGTCTGGATTAATTGGGATGCCTAAGAATTCAGCACCTTCAACGAAACCATTAATACCAATAGTAAGGTATTGCTTGTCAAGGTCGATGAATCCGGCGTTATAGATAGTTAATAATCCCGCGCGCTTATAATCCCAGATGATGTCATTAAAGGCATCGAGGTATTGATGAACACGTTTTACGATGACAGTTAAATATTCTTTTAAGTCGTCGGAAGTAGATTTAGACCAATCTTGAACAATACGATTAAGGTTGAGAGTAATAACACCTTTAGAGCCAGTTTCAATGCCGCCGGCGCCAAGTGTATATGAGAAGGTGTTATCTTCAATGCCGTTACGAAGTCTGCAACAAGATGAAAGTGAATCTACACTATCACTTTGATACATGAAGAAGGATGCACCTTCTGCCCACATTTGAGCAAAAAAGTCTGCCATTTCTGTATCAGAATATTTGCCGCCAACTGTGTGCATATTAGCGGTTTCAACTGGGAAGGTAAGAACACTCTTTAAACGTTCTTGGTTAAACCATTTCATAAAGAGTTTTTGAAGTTCTTTTGTAGTTTCCCATTTTGGTGCATCGCCATCTAGGAAGTAGAAGTTTTCAAAAATTGAGGCAAAGTAGTCTTTATCAAAGTATGCGATGTTCCAGAAAAGGCTTTGATAGCCACGGGCGCCCGCAGGTTGATTGATTGTATAAACTACTTGAGCAAAGTAATGATAAATCTTTTCACGCAAAGTAATTTTGCCGCTCTTTAAATGTTCAACTACATCGTCAAGATGGCTAATGTAATCTTCACCATAGTCGATACGCGCGAAGTGATCGAAGTAGGTGAGGAATTCAGGTGTGGCGGTTGCTCCTGCAAATTGGCCAGCAACTAAGAACATTAAGTTAATAAAGCCGCCGCAGAAGGAATCTAAGTGCTTTGGTGCAGTTGAAGAGCCTCCAATTTTAGTAAGTCCATCAAGTAAGAATGGATAAAGGGAAATTGAACAACAATATGGATAGATTGATGTTTCATCGTGTTTGTAAATGATATGATGTGCTAAATCTTTTTCATATTGTTCGGCAAGAGTTTTACCAAAACGTTCTGTAAGTTTAATGCGCATTAATTCACGATTAAGTGCAATAATGTCTTTTTTAGGAAGTTCGGCAAATAAGGTTGCGATGTTTTTATTAGCAACGTTGGCATTTGAGTCAACGTCACTACCGGTCGCCGCATTTTGGGCAACCATGTACTTTTGCATAAATGCAATTTTGTTTTCAGTTGTGTCTGGTTTCATGATGCTATCTCCTATTAACTCAGTCAAGTGCGTCTTTAAAATTGTAAAGTGTCCCGTTGACGCTTAAGACGGGTACGCTTTTGATATTCATTTTAGCCATGATGTCTATATCTTCGCATGTGGTGTAAGGAATGTTGTGTGCGTCTAAAGAGCGCTTTAACATTTTACACATGCCGCATGTTGGCAAAGAATATACTTTGATACTATCGTCCATATAAATCTCCTTTACACGCTAGTGTGTAAATATATTATAATCAAATTTGTTCATTTTGGCAAATAAAAACTCATAGGTTTTACCCTATGAGCCTGAATGGAAATGTTAAAGATTACTAGGCAAAAACAAGTGGGACGATCATCTTAATATTTTTACCATTGATATCTGTGATAATTAATTTTCCGCTAGCTAAGTCTTCTAAAGTATCTGGATCTTGGATTCTAGCTACTGGAGTTGGCGTTTCTGTCTCAACTGGTGCAATTGCTTGTCCATCTAAGAGTAGGCTACGAGTATTGTTTGTGATATGGACACTATATACAGTTACAATACCATTGGCCTCAGTTTCAGTTGATTGTTGTTCTAAAGTATAATAATCATTATCTAACCAAGAAGTCTTAGGTTCTGCATCAACAATTGAATAGAAAACACCATAAGGAATTTTGCTGCCATTAATATCTTTAATAGTAATATCAGTAGCTAATAAGTCACCATTCATATCGAAGACAGTTGCATCTCCTTCAGCATCTTGTGTTAAATTAAATAATGAATCTGGAAGGAATTGATAGAAAATAATTTTAACAGGAACTTGTTGTCCGCTCTTTTGATCGATAAAGAAAGACTCACCAATAATACATTTTGGACCAGAGAAATCAGAACCAAAATGAAGAGCAAAAACTGTACTATAGTCAATTTTTCCATTAACTAATGCATCAACTTCAGCAACGCTACCACATAAAGCATCTAATGCTGCGGCATTACCTAAAGCGTCTTGCATTTCAAGTCTTGCGGTTTTACCAAATTTGATTAATGGATTGTTATATTGACCACCAGTAACTGTTTTAGTTGGACCTTCTTCTGTAACATTAGCAATTTTTAAAGTATCTAATTTACAAAGTTCAGTTTTGCTATCATATTTTGCAATAATTGCATCAGCTTGAAGATCTTTGATTTCTTCGTTTTCGAATGGTTCGTAGACTTTAGCGTTCATAACGGTAACGACGCCAAAACGTTGAATCATTTGTTGGAAATTAGCGCTACTACCGCCTAATCTTGTATAATTTAAAGCCATGTTTTTATACCTCTATTTAATAAAGAAATCGAGTTGTGAACCCTTTTTCATATTACCAGCCGCATAAGCTTGCGCTTTTACTTCATAAGACACTGCTCCCGCGGCTTTGCTTTGGAGTCAGTGAATTTGAGCCATGGTTTGATCAAATAAATAATCAAAAGTAAAATTAGGAAACGCGTAAGTAATATTAAGAAAAATCTTAAGCATGGCATCTTGAGAATCTTTACTGCCTTTTTCTCTTAATGCACGAATGCGGTTTTCATTTTTCTTTTGAGCCAAATATCATTGGCGTTCCTCGTCTGTATTAAAGTGAATAGGTTTTGAAACCTTCACCCCATAACATAATTTTAATAGATAAATTACATAATCTCAAATTTCTTCTGTCATAATAACATCACCAATGGTTAGGGTGTGAAGACCTAAATTGATAGATACCTTGTCATTAAAAAGAAATTTAAGTGTTTGAAGAGAACAGGAATATAAGTTGGCGAATTGACGATATTTGCCTAAATCAAATAAGATGGTTGTTAACAAATCTCAAGAACTTTTTACTTGTAATCCAGTTTTCTTCGTGATTTCTTCCATATCAGATGTTCATAGTTGATATGCAAGATTTAAATAATGTTCTGTTAATGTATCACGAATAGAAGGACATTTCATTGAAAGAAGTGCCGCTCCGTCGTCACTATAAATCGTAACTTCTTTAGTTAAAAAAAGACGGAATAAATCAAAATTATCTTGCATTAAATTTCCGCCTTTCTAGTTGATTGGTCTGACAAACTAAAAGAAATTCTATAAGCACTACGAAATTCACTAATCATTTGTTGACGGATAGAATTGATTTGCAATTCACCAGCCGCAGATAATTTATGATTATCTAAAGATTGTCGAACTTCATCTGCTAATACTAATAATCTAAGTTGATTATTATCAAGGAGAGAATGTTTTGCATCAGTTGTTACATAAATTGCTCCACTTGCGCTAGTGTTTGCGTCCATACCTCTTAAATTAATTTCTTCCAAATTAACGATTAAGAAAGTATTGCGTTCAAAATTTTGAATGCCAGTTTCAACGGCGGGATAAAGCCAGATGTATTTATCATCAATATAACGTTGAATAGAAATGTCTGGCACCTCTAAACTAAGTGCATCGGCGGAGTCCCAAAACAAAAGTTTCTTAATATTATCGTTTTGTAAAAGCAAAGTAACGATTTCAAAAACCGCCTTATTAATATTTTTTAAACTTTTCATATTATTCTACCACAGTATAGGTTTCTTCAATAATATTGCCTTCACTGTCCTTTCTTTCAATGGAACATTTATCTACACCAAAAGGTAGATAAAAAATAACTGATGTGCTTGTATGTGCAATTACTTTAATACTTTTGTTTGAATATTTAAAATATCCACCAACGGTTGTAATAGTAATTTGTTGTTGAGGTTTAACATTAAAATCAGATGCGTCTTCATCTTCAAAAGATGGAATGATTAAGTTGTCAACATGCTTTTCAACATAAACTTCTTCATCTTTATGTTCAGCCGCGACTTCTTTAGAAACAGTAGTTGCGCGCAAAGAATAATAAGTAATTCCTTCGGTGCTAATGCTATCATATTCTTGTATTATCCAAGGTCTCCCTTTGATAATAATTTTGTCTTCGTATGATAATGCATCAGATGGTAAGATGAGAAGAGGATGTTGTAAGGATTCAATCATTACGTTCTCACGCAATGCGATATTGATGTAAGACTTTTCAGGCCCAACAAAATATCCCCACATATCATCAAGTTCAACGTTGCACAAAAAGGCGAGATACTTATGCCATTTTACGTCTTTAATAATGATAATTTCTTCAGAAATCAACCAATGTAGTCCTTTTGCGGACCAAACAGAACCAATGGTTAGTGGGTCATCAAGTTGTGTATAAATATAAGCCTGATCTTTCTCTTGCTTGTTGACAACCGCGGCTTGCTTTAACATGCCGTCTTGATTTTCGATTTTAATAGATGGATAACCTTTAAAAATAAATTGACTATTAAGTTGGTCAGTTGCTGCTATTCTTTGTTTTTGACGATTACGAAAACGTTCAAAACTATTCATTATCATCGTCCTCATTAATATCGCCCATACTTGGGGCTTTCTTAACGTTAACACGACTATAACGATTTTCAAGTTCACGAGCATTTTCACGATAAGTTTTATATAAGTTTGTAGCCTTATCTAACATGTTGGCACGGCTATAAGTCTTAATATTAACATCTGTATAGATGTCGTCAAAGTTATCGGCATTAGAGATTTGATTTTCTGCCCAATAAACTTTCATCCATGCGATAATGATTTCGATTTCGGCATAAGTAAGGTCATTATTGAAGTAAGCATGAGGGATTGCTCCTTCAGTGTCTGCGTCAACTGTTTCTAAGCCATTGTCGGCATCTCTTATCGCATAGAAGATTGTATAGTCAGTAGAAATATGAGGAAATTTAAACGCGGCGACAGCTCTTTCCGCAAGGAAAAAACACTCTTCGTCGATATCGTCTTGAGTAATAATGCCATAATACTCACCACGAATAGTAGCTCTAAATGATGGATAAAGGATGTCATCCCAGTTTTGCATATTACTCTACCTCCTGTAGTAAATTAGTCTTCGATGTCTCCAGCTAAATCGTCAACTACTAATTGAGTTTTAAGTGTACTTTCTAGCATAGAAACAACACCTTGTGTTAAGTCAGCTAAATTACGAACTGCAACGTTTTGAACAAATGTTTTACCATGAGTTTTAATAGCGTCTAAAATTGCGGCTCTATTTCCGCTTTTTAAAACATTTAAAACTTGTTCGGCTAATTTAGGATCTGCTGGTGTAAATTCTAATTTGTCAGCAAAGTAAACACCTTTTTCATAAGCGGCTTGAACAGCGGCTTCATTATCGTCAAAAGTAAATAAACCTTTTTGATACATTTCAAACAATCCGCTATCTTGGAAAATACCAAGAGCCCAATCCATTGGCAAAACTTGAACTGGATTTCTATTTGTTAAGAAGAAATCTCTTTCAACTCCATTCATACCAAGTGGACGAATTCTTAAAAACAAATTATTTGGTGTAACTTTAATAAGCTTAAAATTTTTATTGTCAGACATGTACATGTCTCCTTTCTATAAAAAATAAAGGAGAGGAGGGAACCCTCCCCTCCCGTGGATATTAAGTTTAGTTAAAAACTATAAGTCTGTAACTTCAAGAACTGCGAAGTTGTTTGCCATTGCGACACCAACACCAATTAACTTAGAAGCTTCCCATTTTTCAGAGCCAACTGCTTGTGTATTTTTGATGATTGTCATATCGCCTTTTAAAGCAACTTTAACTGGTTTTGCACCACTTGGAAGAACGAAGACATATTTTTCTTCATAGAACCATGCGGAGTTGGAACTATCAACTAAATAGTTAGGAAGTTCAACAACTTGGCTACCTTTATATTCTTGAATGAAGCCATAACGTCTCTTATCAGCAGAATCTAAAAGTTCTGGGTGATATTGAGCGGCATCATTTGATAAGTTACTAAGTGCTGCGTAAGAACCGAAGATAGTTGGAACACCATATTGTTTAACGTATGGCATAACTTGGTCAATTGCTCCACCTAAAGCGGCTTTTGTGGTTGTTGTTGAACCAGGAACTCTTGAACCAACTGCTGCAGTACCTGTTGCTAATGCATTGAAAACTTCTTTGTAAACGATTTCTTCGAAGCCTTCTAAAATGTTATTGAATAATTCTGCTAAGGACATTGTGCCTAAGAGAATTTCTTCTAAAGTGACATAAACTGCAACTGTTTGGACAGATACATCAAGTGAGAAGTATTTGTTGCCTAATCTAGCTGCTCTGTAAATACCACCACGAGCACCTTTACTAATTGTAAGTTTTGCTCTATTTTTACCAATTCTTTCAATATTGAAGACTACTTCTGCATCTCTTGGGAAAGATTTGATTTCAGCAAAGTTACCTAAAACGTTTTCTAATTTCTTTGGTAAGATTTCATCAACTGTTTCTTCGATTAATGCAAATGCATCATTTTCAACTTTTCTAAAATCTCTGTATGTAGATTCGTCTGTTAAATTTAATTCTTCTTTAATACCTTTGATAGCTGCTGCGTTGACATCTTCTGCGGAGAATTCAGCAACTGCTTGACCATTATAGGCAGCGATTAAAGCTTTTCTTAATTGTGCATTCATTGTTATCGTCCTCCACTATTAACCAAGGTAAACAAGATGTACGCCTGCGTCGCCATTTGGCATTGTAGCACTGTCGAACCAATCATCGTTTGACATACCACTTGTGCCAGTAACAACTGCTACTAAGCCTGCTGTGATAGCAGCTTGTAAACCAACGTGATCTGCTACTGTACCACTTGCCATCCATTCATCACCAGGGATTAATTGGACAAGTCTTGGGTTTTCGTTTGCTAATTTTGTAGCATAGAATTCGTCTGCATTATAAATAGTATTTAATGGTTCATTGTAAACGATAAACATTGGTTTACCTTCTGACCATTCGCAAATACCATCAGCAGAAATGGAACAAATAACACCATTAGGCATTATTGAACCTGTAACACCTTTAGCTGTTAAAGCATTTAAATCAGCTGCGGCGACTTCCATTTGAGAAACAACAAAACCTGGTTGTAAACCTTTAAGGTTGTTAGCTTCAATATATGGATATTTTGGTAAGTAATCATAAATTGCCATAATATTTTTACCTCATTTCTATTAACGATTTAATTGTCTACGAATATAGGTAGCTAAATCGTCTTTGTTCTCATTGTGATTGATAATGGAGTTCAATGAGAAAACTCCGCGTATTGGAGTTGAATTTTCTTCAAGATTACGTTGGTAAGCTTTAAGAACTTCAAGCTCAAGGTCTTTTTCTTCTGCGAAGGTATCAATAGCATTTAAAAAGTTATTATAGTCTTCTTCAGAAATTTTGTCTTTGTAAGAGTTAAGAAGATTTACTTTCTTTTCTCTTTTAAGGGTTTCAAATTGCGCTCTTTCACTATCAGTAAATGAGGCAGAACTTGCACCCTCTTCTTTTGTTGTTGAGTTTTGTTCATTACCGTCACTCACTTTCTTTTCTGTGTCGGTGACTTCAGCGTTTTCAAGTTGTGCTGCTGATGAATTTTCGGCAGCAGATGCTACCTCATCAGTATTAACAGGGTCTTCTGTTGGAGTTGTTGAAACATCAGATGCGGCGGTGATGATATTGTCAGTTGTAGTGCTAAGCTCACTAGCGGTTGAAATACCTTCGCTTGCATTGGTTTCAGGTGTGGCAACAGAACTACCTTCTGTTGTTGTGACTTCGGCATTGTTAACGCCTACACTATTCTCAATCACGTCTTCGTATGTAATATGAACTTCGTTCACATCTCCTAATGTAACGTCGCCGCTATCATTAATGGAGTATTTTACACGCATAAGTTTTACATTACCTTCTACATAATAGTAGAAACGAACAATTGCGCTGTCTTCGAACATGTCAACTGGCATAACAAATGCGTCATTTTCGTATTCGTGACTAATTGCTTCGTAGACTTTTTGAGAAATGTCACCCCAGGAGAGCTTCATAAATTCTTGTAAATTCACTATTTTGCCTCCACTGTTATCTTGATCATGTTGCTTTTCACAGTATTCTTTAAGCATTTTCATCTTTGCGGCAAATTGTTCGTCGTATTCGAAGAATGCGGAACCTGTAAATGCTGGCTGTTGATCAGAGCCTAATACACTTACGCCAATAATGTCTCCTGCGGTAAATTCAATATTTTTGAAGTGTTTCTTTTCGTCATAGTTGATTTTATAATCCACTGTGTCTGGATTTAGCTCCAAAGATTGACTATGACCAATAATCTTTTTCGCTATTTCGCCAACCTTGTCAGGGCGATCTGTATAGAGGACGACATCACAGATTGCTCAAGTGTTGTTGTCTTCCATAACTTGGAAAGTTGGTTCTACACAAGGGTCAACAATACCATAAATGTTTTGTTGAGTTGCGTGTCCTACGAAATCGTCCTTTTCTTCGTCATAATGACTTACGACAGGTGCGTAAGGTAGGGTTTTAATGAGTTTTTCACAAAAGGCATCTGAGAAATAACGGTGGTCCGCTGTCTCGCCTTTATAGAAAACACCAAGTTTTCCACGAGAATAGTTGCCATTACTTGGATCTGCTTTTAAATCAAACAATAAGGCTGGCCAGCTATAATTAATAGTAGGATGCTTTTTCATTTTTAGTCCTCATTAGTGGCAGTAGAAGATGATGTTTCTTCGTCTTCGTCTGATGGCTCAATCCCAGATGAAGTTGATTTGGTATCATCTGATTTATTATCATCCGCCGCACGGTCTTCCGCAGTTTGTGTATAAGACGTTTGCATTGGAGTGATATCATTAAGATGTAAATGGTCTTCCAAACTAAGTTGGTCTGGAATGTCCTTTTGCTTTATTCCGGCTGCGATAAAATAGTCTAGTTTTCCAACACCTAATGTGGCATTATCTCTAAACAATTTTATATCATCTTTATAAGTATATGGAGAGATTTGTAAAATATCAATATCCGCTTGGTACTCTTTAAAATCAAATCAATTATTGATTGCAATAGTATAGAAATTTAAAAATTGATTAACATATCTCCAGACCTTTGCACGGTCACGAATCAATGACATTTCAAGTGCGGTAACACTGTCGCTAATAAACATAGCGCTATTGAAACCGGCATTGTGGAAAATTGCTTCATATGCTTTAGCAAGAACTTCGTTGGCAGTAGTGTCTTCATCGGCAATACGGTCAACATGGACGTCACCGAAAGTAGTAATTAAACGAGCCTTGTCGCCAGTATCAACAATCTTTTTAATAGATTGGTGAATGGCTTTAACTTCGTCCATTTCAAAGATAAGTTTATCTTCGTAGTGTGGCATGGTGTGAACGACAAGGTAACGAAGTAAGTTTTCATTACGTTCAAGTTCATTATCTTGGTATTGTTCATAGTCTAAGATGCCTCCTAATAAATAGAAGTAAGTTGGAATACCATATTCATTTAATAAGACGCCGGTAGAAAAACGTGGGTCAAGAGTTTGCCATTTGTCAGTTCTATCTTTCTTATAGCGATTATAGAGTTTAGTAAACTCTTTTGGGAACATTTTTAAAGCGTCTTTTAAATCTACTTCAGAAGTATACTGGTCAAAATAAGAAAAGTCAAATTGGATAATGCCGCTTCCGTACTGTGTTTCGCCAATTTTGCGGCAGTAAGCGTCAGGCAATACTAGAGTATCAATAGTAAGGCTGTCTGGGTTACAATAAGTGGTTAGATAAACTGAGCCATTAATGTAGAGGGCGGTAAGAAGGTTTGGAAATTGTGTTTCAATCATTAAACCATCTACAACGTTAATCATGAGGTTATACATGATAGTAAAGTCGTCTTCTTTTTTAGTTTTATGAAGTTTTGCTTTACTTTTATTGTATAATTTTCTAGGAATGACTTTATATCTTCATAAGTATACATCTGCCATATAGTCAATGATAGATGCATAAATAGGATTGATAGCATAAAGTTTCTTAGAGGTCTCTGAAATACTGGTATGGTCAGAAATGGCTTTTGAAAGCGCCTCCCTGACTTGAGCCGCGGTAAGGTAGTTCGAGCCGGAGTTACGAGGACTTTCGTCTCTTTTGTGGCGAGCAGCCGTATCATCGGCGTAAAGTTCTTTTATTTTTTTAGCTCGATCGGTTCTGAAGTTGGTAGTTTCTTCAGCAGATGTTAATGGTTTATCTTGTTTTTTCGCCATAATAATCGTCCTCCTAGTTTACTAAAGCGATAATACGTTTTTGAGAACGACTACGCTTAGTACGATAATATTCAAGTTCTAAATGTTGATTAACTCCCCAGACTAAATACTCCGCCATGGAGAAAAAGTCTTTTTGAATGTTGGGGTTACGTCTTACAATACGCAAAGAGTTGGACATATTGTCAGATGTATTAACGATATCTAAGTTTTTAAGTTCTTCTTCCATTAAATCCATTGTTTTGAAAGGAAGTAGATATTCTTGTTGTTTGCGCATACTCATTTGCATAAATGTTTTGTTCTTTGAGTAAAGAGATAACGCTTCGTTAAGTTTAATTGGATAAGTAATTGCGCCTGTACTCATACGAGAAAAGAAGAAATAATGGATTTGTTCTCCAATTTTTCCTCCAGATTTTATCTCATAACATATTGTCTTATCTTTTGGATATCTTATCAAGTCTCGTTCTGAGGAAGTTGGCGGATTAATTATACCTAAACCTTCTAATAAATTGCCAAATTCGTCAGTAGTTTCTTTGTTTAATCAGTCTCTCATCGCGGCGCCAATACCATTAGCATCGTAAATGAGTAATCGGGCATTATAGGCTAGAACGGTTTTCTTGAAAGTATTTGCGACTACCATGTAGTCAGTAGATGGAATGGTAAAGAGATTGACGAACTTGTAAGTGAAGTAATGGTCTTTTGGAGTGACCTTGGCTACACCTACTGCCGTGTCTGCGCTACCATCCTTCGCCATATCGGCGCAGATGACATAGAAGCATGACTGTTCAGAGACTTGAAGTTCCGTACGTTTATCCTTAAGTTCAACCTTTTTAACTTGACGTAAGGAAGAAACAACACTACTGCTAAAGGCCGCGCCGGCAGGGGCATCACTTCAGCGGCTTTCATATTCACGTTCGAAGGACGCGCGGCTGAATGAAGGTGCGTTGATAATGTCTTCGATTTGCTTTTTAGAGGTAAGCCCCACGGAGAGCGGCAAACGATAAGTACCGCAAAGGACAAAGTAATGGTCGGGCTCGAAGACAGAGCGGCATAAAATTTCGATAAGCTTTTGATAGGCAAAGGTGCCTTGATAGCCCGCAGTAGTAATATATATTTGTTGAGATTGTGGTTCGTAAGGGTTAATAAGGCCGTTGTAAAGTTTACGAGGTTCGTTAAGTAAAGGAATGTAGACTTCATTAACTTTGACTGGATCTTGTTCGATAACTTCTTCGAAGATTAGAGATTTACGACGCAAACCTCTTACGTTTCCGAGGCCGAGTGAAGAGCCATTTTTAAAATTAAATTCAACATAGTCTTTACCCATTTTATAGGCGTCTAAAATTTTTCCGGCCACTTTACGCTTTTGCATTTCGTTAGCGAGAAGAGGGAACTTCACCCATAAGTCATCAACTATCTTTTGTTTAGCGATTTCGGCCGCCTGTTTATTTGTACCCGCGGTGATGGTTGTATCATGGCGCGGCACAAACATGCAGTGCAAGTATCTTTCGAGGTCGGCGAGGAAGGATTTTGAAGTACCACGGCTGAAGGTCTCGAAAGTTGCAATTCCACGCGCGATGCAACGAATCATAATACGTTGGAAGAAGAATAGGTGGAAGTGGCTTTCATGCGGCGTAATGATGTCAACGAAGCGGTCTGGATAGGCAATGAAAAAATTGAGCATTTCGCCGCACTCTTGAAAATGCGCGTCAATGCGCTTTTTAGTTAAGAAGCCGGTGGTTTCTTGCTCATCTGCGTCTAAAAAATTAATATAGTCCTCAATTTCAGGATCTATATAACTATCATCAAAAAAATCGTCTACTAGCATTTGTTAATTTGTTCCTTCAGAAAAATCTTCTTCAATGGCTTCGGAATCGTCTTCTGTATCAATGTCGACGTCGGCAGGTGATAAGTTGAGAAGGTCTTCCAATGGAGTTTCCTCCTTAATGACTTGGTTGGTCTTTTCTTCTTCGAGGGTGCGGTTACGTTGATCGCGCATTTCCTCGAGTAGTGATTGAAGACCAGTTGATTCGAGAATGAGTTGACGGTTGGCATCTTGGATATCTCGAATGGTGCGGTCAACCTCATCACGATCAAATCCATCAAAGTATTTGAATTGGAAACCTTGACGTTCCATGTAGTCGTATAATTCGGCGACGGTAGTGATGTCATCAGTCTTGGTTTCATTAATCATGGTTTCAAGGTCCGCTTGTTTAGCAAAAGTTGACCATGCATTAGAAAAGTCACGGATGGCCTTGGCGTCTTTCGCGCGGATAGCTTCGTCCATTTCGATTTGCAGTTTGCAAAGCGTCTTAACGGCTTCACGTTGAAGCGGATTAGTAATGTTATTGGCACGCAAAGTGCGGGTGTAAATAGAATCGAGTTTAATAAGTTCTTCAAAAGTATATTGCTCGCCCCATTTTAAATGGCCACGTTCCATATAAGAGTCTTTGATGGTTGGAAGTTTGCGCAATATTTCAGAGAAAGAACGGCATTTTTCCCATTCTTTATTAACTTTGTTCCAAAGGTCGGCGGTTGCCGAACCATAATAAAGGTTTTGGTGGTCTTCTTGAGACTCAAGTTGAAGAGAAGTGTATTCTTCAAAAACGTCGTTGCCTACTTCGTCGCAATATTGTAACCAGAGTTCTGGATCGAATGGAATGTTATAAGTGCGGCAGAAAAAATCGGCATGTGATAAGTTTTGATAATCGAGGTTATCTTTTACACAGTTGAAACAAATCGTAGTGCCGCTTAATGGGTTATTAGAATAAACTAGCTTTACGTTATGGCGGCCGCATTTAGGGCAAGTACCATAGTTATATTTTATCATAGGATGTCTAATATCTCCTTTCTATCAGTATAATGCAATAAAACTGAAAAATTCAAAAATGCTTTTTCATAGTAATGGTAGCCTGAAAATGTATTTTTGATAATTAATAGAAACTTTTATAAAGTAAATTAACAAGAGGTATTATATGAAAATTGAAAATAAGAATGGCGGACCTACGGGTGTAGAATTAGATGCCGAAAAATTTTTAACAGATGAACAATTAGATGAAACAGTTGATTTCGTGCATTTATTCGATGCCGAAACTAAACTGATTGATGATATCGAACTCGATGAGGCTACTTGAGCCCGCATCATGGCGTCTCTGGAAGGAGACGATGCGGAAAGTTTAGGCTTCGATGAGGAAAAATAGTTGGCGCGGGCCAACTTTTTTTATTATAATAGGAAAAAGGAGATAATATGGTAATAGGAATATGCGTAAGCGTGGCGATGGTATTAATCGCGGCGTTAATTGTTACAACCGTTTTAATTAAATATAAGAAGGATAAAAGTGACGACCATGCCGATGAAGTTAGGCAATTGGTAGTTAAGTTAACTAAGGCTATTGAGGAACGAGATAAGGCGGCTGAGGAGTTAAAGAAGGTAACAGCGTCAAATGAGGCTCTATTAGCCAAATGTGGCCGCATTGATGAACTTCAAAACCAGGTGAATTATTGAGAAGAGAGGGCGAATATTCTGAAGGGTCAACAGGAAGACTTGAGCGCCCATGCTGGACAACAACTCGCGGCTCTCAATGAACGCCAAGCTGAAATGGAGAAGGTGGCGGCCGATTTGGTGCATGCCAAGGAAGAATTGACTCAAGTCGACAGCGTGTTGGGTCGCCGCAAAGAAGAAGTTCAAAGACTGGTGGAAGAATTGGAGAGGCTACAGACAGAGAATAGGTTAGCGGTCTTGCGCGGCTGAAAGGAAGAAGGTGGCGAAAATGGTTGGCCGCTTGAAGTGAGTGGGAGAGACATGAAGTTAGTGAAACTGATTAGGACGATCGAGGAAGAGTACGGGGATTTGAAAAGTGAATTGGCGGCCATCGAATGGAGAAAGGTCTGAATGCCAGCCATGCAACGATTGGTGAAGAGAGAAGAAGCCGACGGTTGTTGCGGCATTTATAGATTGGTGTTGAAAGATGATGTTAGGGTTTGCTATGTTGGGCAGGCAGTTAATATTAAGGAGAGATGGTACCAACACGCTAAAAAGATGATAGGAGTGGAGAGTAGTGGAGGTGAGAAGTTGTATGAGGACCATCTGATTGAAGATTTCTACTGAGAAGTAGTTGAGAGGGTGAATGATAGAAGACTGTTGAATGAAAGAGAAAGATGGTGGATCGACTGGTACGGGTGTACGGAGATTGGGTTGAATAAGAAGTAGGCAGTCATCAAAAAATGGAGCATATAAATTTTCTACCAGAGGTGGGCCGGAATTTTTGAAAAAATGTGAAAAAAATTAATACTACCCCCCCCCACATAATAATTTTTGCAATATATTAAAATCGTTTTTGCAATTGACACTATAAAATATATCTTTATAATTATAAGTGTAATAAGTTAAAAAACGAATTACAAAAAAAATTAAAAAACTTTTAAAAAAAGTATTGACAACAAAAAATAAAAGTTTATAATTATAAGTGTAATAAGTTAAAAGACTTATTAAAAAGTTGAATAAATTAAGGGGTTATTTTATGGAAAACACAATTCAAACTTTATCTATTCGTTCCGTCCGTGATATGTATATCAACGACACAAAAGCAAACGCAAAAAATCACACTTGCAATGATGCTATAATTTCATTATGCAATATGCTAGACAATAAAGCGCAAATTACGTGCGAGGTCGCTAGAAATGGCAAAGTTTTAAATCGTGGCTCGGTCGTTGAATGCTTGATTAAATTATTACTTAAAAATCAAAAAAGTGCTAGTAAATATAGTGCTGGTCGTGTAGATTTAAAACTTAATAATCACGACTATGAAATTAAATACACGAACTCGGTCGCATACGCAAGTATTAGTGAAAAACAATTGCAAGACTATGAAAACGGCGAGTATAAAGAACTCATTATGGTCGACCCTTATGGTGTCTATCGTTCAAATACTAAATATTACAACTTTGCTAAAAACGGAAAAATTAAGGGCGTTAGTAAAGTATTAGAAACACTAGTTAGGTTTTAAACCTAACTAGTGAGAAAGGGCGAAAGGGGTAAAATATGCTATTTTGTGGATATAGTGGCGTAGGTAAAACAACATTGTGCGCTGAGACGGACGGTATTGATTTAGATAGTAATACTTTTAAAAAAGTAAAAAATTGGCAAGTTAATTATATTTATACTGCACGCAAAATAGAAGCAGACGGAAAAGATGTTTTCTTATCAGCCCACCCATGTGTTATTGAAACACTTATGAAATTAAAAGTAAATTTTATTCTAATTATTCCAGACGGAAGTAAAGAAGAATGGATAGCCCGCTTAATGTTTAGATGGGCACGTAATAAAACGGACGGAAATTTAAAAGCCTTAATGGATTGTATACAAAATTTTGAAAAAGATATGCAATATTATAATAATTTAAATTGCCGTAAAATAAAAGTATGTGCGAAAAAAATCCAGACGGATTTAAAAGATAAACTATTGCAATTAGTATATTGATATGATATAATATTATTAGAAAAGGAGTTAAGGGGTATGGAAGAATTAGAACAACGCTTACAAGAATTAAAGCAAAAGGTCGCAGACGGAAAGGCGGATGAGACGGAACAAAAAGAGAGCGAACAACTCTATGTTTGGATTGCTTTAAGACAATAGGGCAGACGGAAAAATAAAATAGGCTATTTACAAGCCACAAAAAGTATGATATAATATTACTAGAAAGGAATTAAGGGGTATGAAAACAAAAGAACCAAAAGTTAAAAAGTATAAGGTCGTTGATAGAGACGGATGGACAACCGTATCATTACTAGAGAAAAGTGCAGACGGAAAACGGCATAGTGCTTGCAGTCAAAAGCAAATCTATATGAAGACTTTGCCAGACGGACAGGTTGTTAGAAAACTCGAAACAAGGTCGCAAATGATTAGAAGGCTTTGTAATCAACTTGGAGTTGAATATTAGCAGACGGAAAGGTGGTTGGTGGCATTGACAAGCCACCGCCACTATGATATAATTATAGAGTAGTTAGGGGTGAACCTCCTCTAAGCATTCCATAACATTCCTAACTACTGCATAATTATATCAGGCAGACGGGTTGACAAGCAGATGTAAGCATGATATAATTATATCAGATAGAAAGGGGAAACACTATGAAAAAGACAAAAAAGTTTATCTATTGTGATATGGACGGAGTTATTGCCGATTTCTATAGCGCAGACGGATGGAGAAATCGTTTTGAGACGGAAAAAGGTTTCTTTGCAAATCTTCCACCAATTCAAGGACACTTAGACGGAATTAAAGCCTTAATTGGGTTAGGTTATAGCGTTCGTATTTTATCAGCCTCGCCAAACAAACAAGCCGATAAAGATAAGCGCAGACGGATTAAAAAATACCTTCCTGAATTGCCTATGCGTAGAGTAATTATTATGCGCAATGGACAAAACAAGAGCGACTTTGCAAAAACTAAAACAGGCATTTTACTCGATGACTATGGAGTTAATTGCAAACAATGGGCAGACGGAGGAAGAACCGCAATTAAGATTTACCCTCACACCTCAATCCTTGCAACAGTATTAAATGCCGATGTAGACGGAAGCGAAGGTAAGGTGCTCCAAGGTTGAGCCCTAAGCCTTCCGTCTTAGAGACGGAAGAATGAATTGGGGTATTGCAAAGCCGTAGTAGGCATGATATAATATTATAGGTAAGAAAAAATTGAAAGGGGAAAAAGTTATGAATAACAAAATTAAAATCACAGACGGACAAATAAAAAAGTTAGAAAAAGAATTAAATGCCATTATGCGTGAAGAATATGCGCCACTAGACGGAACCTATGTTTGTATTGATAGCACAACCATAATTGCAGATGATGACTATAAGTCTATACAATATAACATTAGATATGGCAGACAAAATGCAGACGGAAAGGTTGTGTTTCAAGAAGAAGCCACAATTGATAACCCAGGCGGAAAATGGAATAAATTGGTCGCAGGTCAATTCTATGAGGTGTTGACTACATTAAATCGTAGAGTTAGCGTGAGCGGACCTTCAGACGGAAATGAGTAGAAACTACTTGTTTCTTATATGTAAATATGATATAATATTTACATACAAGAGATAAGTAAGCCGTGCCTCAAATAAGTTTGGGGTAGACGGAAAGATAAAATTATCTCTTTACAAGCCTTAAATATTATGATATAATATTAAGGTAGAAGAAAGTTGAGTTGGCGCTGGTTGAAAGGAACGGCGCAGACGGAAACTTAAAATTAGTGCTTGAATATCATATGAGAATATGATATAATATAGTAGTAAGAATTAATTAACCTAGTAATCGTAAGCCGAGCAAAAGTTCGCAGACGGAAAGTTAAAAATAGTTCTTGCAAAGCCTTAAATATTATGATATAATATTAAGGTAAGAAAGTTAAAGAGTTCCACTTATAAAAAGGAAAAACGGCAGACGGAAAACTGAAATAAACCCTTGAACGATTGCTTCAAGTATGCTATAATTATATAGTAGAAAGTTAAGGAAAGGAGAAATAACTATGGCAGACAGAAAATGGGTTATGAACGACACTCAAAAATCATTCGTTGAAATCTTATCAAACAATAAGGAGCAATTCCCAGACGGAATGACTTTAAGAGAAATCAAAAAAGTCAGTGGCAAAGAGTTTAAAACAGGCTCTATTAATACCTTAAAGACAAAAGGTATTGTCAACACAGACGGAAAGAGAGAGTTTGTTGCCGACATTGTCTATGATAAAGAAGTCATCGGTCATAAATCTTATAGCGACACCGTTTACAAATTAGTCGCTGAATAGGGAGACGGAAGGTAATTCCTTCCTCTCATTAAGATGGGCTCAGACGGACCCCTTAGCCTGAACCTATCTTAATGAGAAAATGGTCTCATTGTCTATCAAGTTTTTCGCCAGACGGACACGTAGGGTATAGTAGGCGCACGTAAGGGTAAGCCGCCCAAGGAGAAATGGGTAGACGGAAGGTCTTCACTTATTACTAGTAAAATGATGGTTAACCTAAGTGAAACCTTCCACCAGACGGAAATAACAATACTTATTTAAGAGTTCCGTGCCACGACTTAACAGGGGCAAATAGGTAAGAATGGCAAATCTTTCTATTCCTGAGGTGGAAATCCATAAGCGCACGTGAGAATAATGGCACTAGCCAGCCCGCGGCAGACGGAATTCTTAAATAGGTATTGACAATAGTATCTATTTAAGAATTTCGTTGCCACAACTTGCAGTTGATAGTGCAAGGATACAAAACTCTCTAATATTACATACGTTAATATTATTCTGCGGATAATGGCTTATCACCTCGCGGTAGACGGAATTCTTAAATAGGTATTGACAGCAATATCTATTCATGATATAATATTATCATAAAGAAGAAAAAAGAAAGAGAGAAAGGGGAACCAGACGGACATGAAAATTATTGTTCTTGACACTGAAACATTAGGGGTATTCAACCCATCAGTTTACGACTTAGGCTATGTCGTTTACGATAGTGAGACGGACAACATCATTAAGGCTCGTGATTATCTCACCAGCGAAATCTTTGATAATGCCAACCTCATGAAGACCGCATATTATGCCAACAAGTTGCCAATTTATTACCAACGTTTAGCAGACGGATATTGTAAGAAAACCAAATGGTCTTATATCTTGCGTATGTTAAAACGAGATATGAATAAATATGGCGTAGACGGAATTTATGCTTATAATTCACGCTTTGATACCCGTGCGATTGCAAAGACTTGCGAAAAACTTAACAGCAAAACCAATCCAACCGCAGACGGAATTAAAGATATATGGAAAGGTTTAACCGACCCACATATCACTGAGACGGAAGAGTATAAAACATTTTGTAGAAAAAACGGCTTTATGACAAAACACAAAAGACCTCGTTGCCAAGCAAAAGCCGAAACCGTGTTTAGATACTTAACTGGTCAGACGGACTATAAGGAAGAACACACGGCACTTGAAGATAGTAAAATTGAGTTAGCAATTTTATTAAAGGCGTGGGAATTAGCCCGCGCCTAGACGGAAGGAGAAGAAGGTATGCAATTGACTTTTAGTATTAATCAAGAGTTTACAATTGACCTAGACGAAGAAAATTTGCGCCAAGAATATGATTGGTATCGTGATAATTATCCAGATTGGAGCGACACTGAAATATTAGAACAAATCTATTGGAATTATAAGTTTGTAGATATGGACGGCGCAATATATTCAAGTGTAAGCCCTTATGAAGTATCAGAAATACTTAATGCCAAGTTAGATTTAAGTAAAGACCAATTCATTGCAATGGCAAAAGAAGAATTAGAATTAGGTGAAGACTAGACGGAGGGAGACGGAAGTTATGAAAATCTTAGAAAGACAAGAAACAACTATTACATACGCATCTTATGATGCAGACGGAAAACTAAAACATACAAAAACAACCGTTACTAATACTTATACAATGGCAGTTACTCCTGAAGATATCTTAGACGGATGTTTAGATGCCATCAGAGAAAATCGTTTTGACCGAGTTTTCAGTAATTTAAAACCAAATGTAGGGTTTGATTATAACCATTTACCAGTAGACGGAAAAATTGCTATACAACTTCCTTCAATAAAAAGTAAAGTGTGGGAAAAATACCACAATTATAAAGGTATAGTTATTACTGAAAGAAATCACAGTAAATGCTTCGGCGATTATATAGATTTTACCTATAACAATGAAAACTTTACTGTTTATATTCAAAATAAGGGCGCATGGTTGTTTGCTCATGACAGACCAAGTAGACGGATGGGAGAAAGTTATGATGCTTTCCAAAAATAAAGCCGTGGTCTCGGTCTCCGCCACTGACCACACAATGACTGTAAAAGAATTAATGAGTGTACTTCGCAAAGCAAATCCAAATGATGTAGTTGTTATTAGGTCTACTGACAGAGAACCTTATGGCTGGTATGAAATTACAGATGCCGCGGTGGTAGAAGACACGATTAAAGGTTGGCACTGGACTAACCTATGGCTTGATGCCGCATATCATGAGAGGTAGTAAATATGAAATCATCACAAAGAAACTTATTATACTTGCTGGGGTCAATAGGTCCTTACCATACTAATAGTTATAGCGGTCAAGACTTGTTGCCGCATCCATATTTCAAGCCTGGCAAAAATAAAAGAACGAAACCAAAGAAAAGATAGATGACCACTTCGGTCGTCTTTTTTTCGCGGCGTTCCGTCTGGCCCGACGGATCCGTCTGTTTCCGTCTGCCCCCAAAAATCCGGATTTGTCAAGAGTTTTTTGAGAAGCAGCAGCAAGAAAGCGCTTTCACAATTTTTTGCTTGACTTTTCTACCGAGTTGTGCTTATTTTCCGTCTGCCCTTCGGGCCGGGTTTGTCAAGACTAACTTGCATAGAAGCAGCAGGAAGCCAAGAAATGCAAACTTATCTAGCCAGTTTTTACAATGGACATAGTCGAAGTTTTGGCGTATAATATTATATGTAAGGTGGTGAAGAAAAGAAAACATCTTACGGTCGCAAAAATGCAAACTACTTAGCCAAGATTTGCAATTGACCAAACCCAATAAAAGGTGTATAATATATATGTAGTTAGTTAATAAGAAGTAAAAAGATACATCTTAAAAAATTAACTACCTAGTCAAAATAACTCTTGACTAGACCGAATAAAAGGTGTATAATATTAATATAAGGATTAAGGAAAGGAGAAAAGATTATGAACGTTAAAGTAAATGAAACTAGAGTTGCAGTCGTTAATGCATTAAAGGGAGCCGAAAAGGGCATGACTTTAGCCGAAATCAGCGAAAAGGTCGGCAAGGAAGTTAAGACCGGCACTACTAATGCTATGGTCGCCGCAGGTATCTTAGTTAAGGTCGGTACCCGCAAGGTCGCAAAGACCGTTTACGTTGAAGTTGCCGAATATGCTTTAGGCAACACTGCGTTAGAAACTAGCAAGACTGAATAGTCTTGCTGGTCGCACCACCCAGGAAGGAGCACCATTACAGATGAACAAAAGATATACAGTTAGACGTTGCTACGGCGGCGCCACCATAGTCATGGACCAAGCCCAATTCAACGCCTGGGTTAAAGAAATGGCGACCACCAACTACAATCAATACCGCATAGTTGGAGACCAAGAGAGCGGTCATTATTGGCTCGACTTCGACAATATGTACGAAATTACTGAAGAAGTTGTTGACTAAGCCGCCACGAAGTAGTATAATAAATATAGTAAGAAATTAATTGAGGAACATCTCCCTGCTCGGCGTATACCCCTCGTTAAAAAACAAAGAAGAGAGCACCCTATTACATGGGTTGGAACCCAATGACCGGCAGCCGCAAGGCGGGGACAACGTACCTCAGAGAAATCGCCGAGCACGGGCTTAAATTCCCCGTAGCAAGAGGCAGGCAGATTACCTGCAACTCTTCCCCATGATAACTATGGCCGGCACGACTGGTAGTCCGAGGTTTAACTCCTTGGCTGGTCCCAAAACACCCACGCAGCAGTAACCAGGGTGAATACTAAGACGTCAAAACGTGAAAGAGCCTGCTGTCGGTTAACTAGCCGTTAAGTAGTTGGGCTTAAGAGACTAAACACCCGGACGATGAGCATAGCATCTAGCCAAAGCGACTCTCGAAGTGAGCGAGACCTCACTGGGTAGGATAGACCCCAATCATTCCGACGCGGCAGTCGTGCGCCGCCCCTTCGGTTTACAGGATCGGAGGGTGGACAAGAAACTAGCTGGCAGGGAGTAACGCCCCTTTAAACAACCAAAACTGCACTAAGTCAACGAAGTGCTAGCCAATGCACTATAAAGCATATACAGTGCCATAGCTCAAGGGCAATACCCGCGGACAGAGCACCCTAAACCGGATAGAGGAAGATGTCGGTTCGACTCCGATTGGCTACTAAGGCATCCGCAGACGATGCGGGGTGGAGGCAACCTCCACATTAGTATTAATTCCCGAATTCTATGATAAATGGCCGAGCGGAAAGGCGCGCCTAGCAAAGGGACTAGGATGAATAGACGGTTCAACTCCGATTGAAGTATAGAATTAGCGCAGCAAGAGCAATAACTTGCCGGACGCACGAACGTG